>Ga0180908_1056_pt1 | contig 47347 bp, 46 predicted proteins | sample Deesub1362A_J573_FD_124169 | JGI IMG/M metagenome (GOLD analysis project Ga0180908, IMG submission 124169) | Archaeoglobus sp. JdFR-41 | reverse complement strand
TTCATATTCCATAAGAGCTTTTAAATGTCTGTCAAGTATCCCAGGATTAAGATGCGTCTCAAACATGAGTTCTGAAAACCTTTTCGGCTTCTCGTTTAAACTGAAAAGTATTTCACTAACTCCACTTCTCGAGATAACTTTCAGAATTTTCCCACGAATATCTTTCACCGTCCCTGTGGCTATGTATGTCATTTTCACCAGCCTCTTTTTCAACAAGAACTATTATCTGTTACTGATATTAAACTTTTGCCAAAAGTTTAAGACTTTTTCTTCATATGGGAACTCTTTTTACTTTTTCTTTGTATCTTCCCGTATAACTCGTTTCTTCTCGCTTCAAGCAGATTCTCTTCCACACCGGAAAATTCAGCAGCAGAAAGAATTTTAACTCCGCTACCTTCAGCAACCTCAAACACATCGCTCATTTTCTCACGCCATCTGAGATCTCTTGTGAGATGGTGGTCAAGTACAAGCTCTTTTACGCCAGTTCTCTCAATTAGTGTTTTCAGATTTTCAATCGAATTCTGGAAAGATTTCTGGGAGAAGCGGTAGCCGAGCATGTAAGTCATCGGACCATCTATGAAAATTGTATGCGGATTCTCCTCAATCATGAATTCCAGTTGATGCTGGTGGATTGGCCCCTCCACATCNGAAGAGAACAGAAAAGTCTTATCGGATTTGATGCAAACTTCCACAACGTATCCGAGTCTATCATTTGCACCATGAAAAACTGGCTGTGAAATTCTGACCGCCACATTTCCGAACTCGTAAACCTTACCGTCACAAAAGTCAATCTCTGGAGAAACCTTTTCAAGCTGTTCCAGGAAGTAAGCGGCTCTCTCTCTTTGACTGCGATTTATTTTTTCAGTCGGGTGTTTTAGCAGCAGTNTCTTATTCCTGAATATTTGCACCTCGTTTGGATTGTGGTGGTCGTAGTGGTAATGTGTTATTATCACAACATCACTTTTTACAACCCAGCTCTTGATTTCCTCCCATTTTTCATTCATTCTTTGTATTTCAATTTCATGTGGGGGCAAGCCGTAGCGTGATGGAGCCAAACTGACTGAAGGATCGATGAAAATTGTAACCTCCCCTGTATCAATGAAAGTTGCCATGCTTCTAACTCCCATTGAGTCGAAGGCAACAGGTATTATTTCCATGAGTTATTCTCTTTCCAAAAGAATAAAAAATTTGAGGCCATCATTGTTTTTGTGGAAATGGAAAAAAACCACAAAAACTTGGGTAAGACTTTCGTAGCTGAATTACACATTCATTCTACTCACAGTGATGGAAAGCACAGTGTTAAAAAAATTCTGGAAATTACGGTGCAAAAGGGTATTGATGTGGTGTCCATAACGGATCACGACACCATTAATGGATCACTCGAAGCGATGGAAATTGTTGAGGAAGAAGANATGCCACTCCTCATACTTCCCGGGATAGAAATATCCTCTTCAGAAGGACACCTTCTTGCTTATGGAATTACGGAAGATGTTGAGCCTGGTATGAGTATCAAAGAAAGCTCCAAAGCTGTCAGACAGCTTGGTGGATTGTGTTTTCTTGCTCATCCGTTCGATTTTCTTCGGAATGGAAGTTTGAGTCCCAGAAGCTTTTTACTCGTTGATGGGGTGGAAATCTTCAATGCGAAAAATCCATTCAACTTCCTTGCAAGGCGATTTGCGAAAAAATACTCCAAACCAGGGATTGCTGGAAGTGATGCTCATTCTATAAAAACAATCGGGTATGCACTCAACTATCTTTCAGTGGAGAGTCAATCCGGTTTCAATGGGTTTGAGAACAATCTCGTAAAATCATTGCTGCACGCAAAGATAGATGGGAGAATGATTCCAGTGATCAGGCGCATTCTGGAGATGTATGTATAGACTTAAATCATTTTATCAGCGAGTTCAACGAGATCGACAACTCTGATTCTGTTTCCAAGTTTTTCAGCNGATTTCGATAGGTGGTACTCACAGAAAGGACAGCAAGTTATTAGCAGTTCAGCACCGGTTTTAATAGCTTCCATCACTCTTTCACGACCTATCTCAAAAGAAATATCTCTGAACTGACTTCTAAGTCCACCACCTGCTCCACAGCAAAGAGANAACTCTCGAGTTTTTTCCATTTCAACCAGTTCTAAACCAAGTTTTCTTATTATGTTTCTCGGCGGATCGTAAACTTCCATGTGCCTTCCGAGATGGCAAGGATCGTGATAGGTCGCTCTAATTCGATTGCTATTCGCATCAACTTTTTTACTCAGGTACTCGTCAAGAATGGAAACCGTATGAACAACTTCTATATTGAACTCTACTCCTTTTTCCTCTGCCACTCTCGGATAATCCTTCGCAATTGTTCTGTAGCAACCGGGACAGGATGTGATTATTGTCTCGATCCCCATTTTTTCCCAGACTCTGTAATTTTTCATGAAGAGTCTCTCGACAACGTCTCTCTGACCCGTTCGCAAAAAAGGAGAACCACAACACACCTCATCCTTTCCGGCATAGGTAAACTCTATCCCAAGCTTTCTTAGAACACTTGCAGTACTTTTTGCGATACCCTTAAGTCTGAAGCTGGCAGTACATCCGGCGAAATACAGAACCTTTGACTTTTCATCAATTCCAAATTCCAGCCAGTCTCCTCTTCTTTCCTGCTCCTCCCCGTATGGATTTAGGTTTCTGAATGTTATTTCTTTAAGTTTTCTGTGCATGGATAGAGGAGCAACTCTCTGATTGACGAGCTCNGCTCTGAGACTCTCCCACAAATCAAGAAGTGGTAGTTCAATAGGACACAGAATCTGGCAGAGTCCACAAACCGAGCATTTGTATACATCTTTGACAATCCTTGCATCTATGGTGATGTTTCCTGCTGCTATGTCTCTTATCAACTGAAGTTTTCCCCTGGGAGAGACACTTTCCCATCCATCCACAGTGAAAGTTGGACATGGGTTACAGTAATTACATCTCACACACATTTTTGCTGTCTCCACCAGTTTTTGAAGTAGCTGAAACTCTGTGTTGTTCACACTATCATCCTCTGAATGAGTCTGACAATTCTTGAAATGGAGTTGCTCTGAACAACCTTTCCAGGGTTTAGTAGATTTTGGGGGTCTATTTCAGCTTTGTACTTTTTTACTTCTCGCACATGCGGGATGAGTTTGCCACTTTTGTGTGGGAAAAGCATACCTGTTGAGTAAACAACTCCATCAAATTTTTCAGCAAGTTTTATTGTTTTAAGGGCGTTAAGCATGNTCGAGATGTAACCGTCCTCTGCAATAAACAAGGTGAATACGAGCACCCGATCTCTAAGGGGTTGAGCGGCGTATGCGACATCTTTTTCATTCAGTATATCTATAAAATCTTGAAAATTATCTACTGGAATAACAACCTCAGAGAGAAGAATCTTTCCCTTCTTTCGTGCCTTCAAAAGTGTAAATCTGTTCTCCCACAGCAGTATTCCTGTCTCGTCCCCATATACACCCTCCTCACCTTCTTCGAAACAAACATGCAGAATATTACCTGAAATTTTATCGTTAAGGACGAGTTTGAGAAATTTCTCAGAAAAATATGTGGAGTGGTAGGCACTGTCGATGAAGTTATAGAGTTCATCAACATTTCGAACAGTGAGCGATTCACATCTGATACCGGTTCTCTCTCTCACTCTGATACAGGCTCTTAGGATCATCCCCGTTGTGCCGTGCATTCCTACGTAAAACTTCAGTTTTTCACCATCAATCCTCTTAACTCCATCGAAACCTGCAACATCTATCCAGAGAATATTGTCTGCTACTGCACCGTACTTTAGACTGCCCACACCAAATCCATTCTGTGCTACCCATCCACCAACTGTTGCAGCTGGTGCACTGGTTGGGTAAACTCTCAGTGCAAGTCCACATTTTTCCAGTTCTCTTTCAACGTTCCACCAGATTGCTCCACTTTCAGCAATAACAGTCATATCATCCTTGTTAATCTCGATTCGGTTCATTCTTGTAAAATCCACAATCATACATCTTTTTAGTGGTAATGATCCGCCATAGACGGATGTGGCAGCCCCTCTCGGCACGACAGGGAGTTTGAGTTTTTTAGCAGTTTGAAGAAGAGCTACAACCTCATTATCATTTTGTGGTTGTACAACAACTTCGGGAATCTTGATAAATCTCCTGAAAAAACGAGGAATTGGGAGCATATCGTATGAATAAAGCATACGCTGTGCTGGATGGAAGTCATATCTTTCCACAGTTTTGCTTATTGTGTAGAGCAGGTTGTCCATAAAGGCAATTATACGGGATACCTAAAAATCTTTTGAAATAAATTCTTATGATTTATAATCAACAAAGTCCTGTCGACACTCTGTGCATCAACCAAAATTTATTAAGACGTGGTCACTTAAACTCAGCGATGAAGCTAAACCTTGAGGAGTTAAGATTTGGCACTGAACTTATAAAAAGGGGATTTGCGAAAATGCAGAAAGGCGGAGTCATCATGGATGTAACTAATGCAGAACAGGCAGTTATTGCTGAAGAAGCGGGGGCAGTAGCTGTGATGGCTCTGCACAAAGTTCCGGCAGACATTCGCAGCGCAGGTGGTGTGGCNAGGATGGCAGATCCCAGAAAAATTCAGGAGATCATGGATGCCGTAACAATTCCAGTAATGGCAAAATGCAGAATTGGACACATAGCTGAAGCGAGAGCTCTCGAAGCACTTGGTGTTGACATGATTGATGAGAGTGAAGTGTTAACCCCAGCCGATGTCTTTTTCCACATCGACAAAAGAAAGTTTGTTGTTCCATTTGTTTGTGGAGCGAGAAGTCTTGGGGAAGCTGTGAGGAGAATATGGGAAGGTGCAGCAATGATAAGAACAAAAGGCGAAGCGGGAACAGGTAATGTCGTTGAGGCTGTGAAGCACATGAGATTGATGAATTATGCAATAAAGGAGCTGAGACTTTTACCGGAAGAAAAAGTTTACAGCGTTGCTGAAAAATACGCATCACGATATCTCGAGCTTGCAAACAGAGTCAGGGAGGAGATGGGTTTGGGAGAAATCAGCAGCAGGGATATTGTTTTTGAAGACTACACACTGAAAGAAATTGTTGAAGGTATTTACCAGGTGTTACTCGAAATCAGGAAACTTGGGAGACTTCCGGTTGTAAACTTTGCTGCGGGCGGTGTTGCGACTCCCGCAGATGCTGCATTGATGATGCAGCTTGGATCAGATGGGGTTTTTGTCGGGTCAGGTATATTCAAATCTTCAAATCCACCAGANTATGCAAAAGCAATTGTTGAGGCAGTTCAGCACTATGACCAGCCTGAAATTGTTGCAGAAGTTTCAAAAGGTCTGGGTGAGGCGATGAAAGGTCTTGATGTCTTCAAATTAAGTGANGAGGAAAGACTGCAGACAAGAGGTGTATGAGANTAGCAGTGGTTGGTGTACAGGGTGACGTTGAGGAACATGTTCTGGCGATGGAGAGAGCTCTGAAAAATCTTGGAGTAGACGGGGAGGTAGTTGCAACCAGAAGAGCTGGAGTTGTTGCTAAAAGTGATGCAGTTATAATCCCCGGCGGAGAAAGCACAACTATCAGCAAACTAATTTTTGAAGACGCAATCGCTGATGAAATAATTCAACTGGCAGAGAGTGGAAGACCTGTAATGGGGACATGTGCTGGTTTAATTCTTTTATCAAAGTATGGTGACGAGCAGGTAGAAAAAACGAAAACAAGGTTACTCGGTTTGATGGATATAAGAGTAAAAAGAAATGCGTTTGGAAGACAGAGGGAAAGTTTCCAGGTTAAGCTGAACGTTAAAAACATTGGTGAATTTGATGCAGTTTTCATTCGAGCACCAGCAATTGTAGAAGTTGGGAAAGGTGTGGAAATTCTTGCCGAATTTGAGGAATACATAGTGGCTGCACAGCAGGATAACATACTCGCACTCGCATTTCATCCAGAACTTACAGACGATACGAGAATCCATGAGTATTTCATCTCACTTTCCAGTTGTTGATGAGTCACTCCTCCTGCCAAAAATGATTAACAAAGTTAAATTTAAATGTTCCATTCTGAAATAGATACATGGACTCAAATTTTGCCAAGTTTGGGATACCCAGACTCGATGAGTATCTGGGTGGCGGCTTAGACAGGGGCTCGGTAAATCTTGTAATTGGGAGGAGTGGAATTGGAAAAACTATTCTTGCGTCTCAGTGGGCAGCGGAGGGGGTTAGAGATGGTGAAACTGTGGTTTTCCTATCAACAACTCTTACGAAAAAAAGCTGNGAGAGTTATATCGGCAGATTTAAGTTCATGAAAGATGTTTATGACAAGATATACTGGAGATTCATAAGGATAGAACCCAAATACATTATGCCTGTAACGAGAGAGAAGGTTAGGGAGGGTCTTGAGGCAACGTTTAGGCTGAAACCAGAGGACATAGACCGGGTTGTTTTCGATACAGCTACGGATCTCGACAAAGCTCTTGCAGATCCTGTCCTCTACAGGAGAGCTATAAGGTACATGATAGATCTTTCATACGAATATGGCGTGACATCGCTCTTTGTCGAAGAAGCTCCAATGACTGGGGAGTGGAGTGAAACTCGTAATCTGGTTGAATCCATACTTTTTCTGAATCTTTTGAGAATTCCAGATGGATATGCGAGGGCTTTGAGGATACTGAAGAAGTATAGAACTGCCCATCCCATGCACTGGATACCCTTTGAGATTACTGATGAGGGCATAAAAATTGGCGAGGGTAAGTATGTCAGAGTCAGCTACGACTACGAGTATCGCCCTTGAAAGGATAAGAGATGCTCTTGACAGAGGAGCGGAAATAATTCTTGTCAAGGTAGACTCAAAGAGTTATGTAAAGGTCAGCATCGAGATAGTCAAATATTTCTCAGAAATCGCAGAAGGTATTTACGTAACTCTCAACAAACCTTATTTCAGTCTAAAAAAAATATTCCAGAAGGAGGGGGTGAAAATAGAAAGAATATTCTTCATTGACTGCATTACAAGGCAGTTGGGTGGGGAAGAGGTTGACACAGATAGGTGTATATATCTCAATTCGCCTGATCCTGTTCAGTTACAGGTTCATATAGAGAGGGCAATGGATCTAATCTCCTCCGATAACCGATTTATCTATCTTGACTCCTTATCGACAATATCTCTTTACAAATCCCTGGAAACACTGATAAAGTTTCTGAGACATCTCACAGGGAAAATCCGCCTAAGAGGTTTTGTTGGAACGATTTTCACACTTGAAAAAGAAATGGACGAGAGTTTCTACTCTCAGATATCTCTGATGTGCGACGAGGTCATAGAANTCGATTAAATTTGGTGTTGGAGAACAATAAAAACGGCGGTGAGAAAATGACAGCACGTTTTTTAACTGGTATTGAAGTTCTTGACACTCAGGTCGGAGGAATGTATCCGGGACTTGTGGTATTGCATGAGATGGTGGGAGCAGGTGGTAGAGAGTTTGCCGTTTCGTCTATGCTCAAAAATTCGGAGAAAGAATTTGATCTTAGCTACATAGCAATAACAAAAACTGAGGAAGAGATTTTAAGAGAAATTCGTCTTACCTTTCCACATGCGAATATTGAAAAGCTTGTTGAAAAATTAAAAATCACAAGTCTTGCGGATTACTATTTCCGTGAGAGTATAATTCCTCTAAGATGGATTACGGATAAAACTGCAGCATTTGAATCACTCAGAGGGGAAAAAGATCTTTTTTCTATGCTTGTAGAGGTTTTTGATAGAATAGAGGGAGGCAGCATGGTATTTCTTGATTCTCTGACAGATCTAGCAAGAGTCACACAGACGAGATTCAGGTGGAATGACCTGATAGATCTGATAATTGGTCTGAAGAAAATCTGCATAAAGAAGGATATACTTCTGATGACTCTGCTGACATCCAAGGTCTTCGAGAAGGGTAGAGAAGAGGAACTTCTGGACACAGCTGACGCAATATTTGTTTTTGAGTGGGAGGCTGAAAAAGATACAATTACCAGATGGTTGTATTTCAGGAAGTTTCTCGGTATACTTCCGCTGTTGGAGAAGGAGAGGATTCTAAAATATAGTGTAAAACTGGATCCAGCTCTTGGTTTTACAGTCTCAAGATTGATGAGGGTTTTGTGAGGTGTAATCATGATCGCTCACCGAAATCATACGGTTCAACGGCTTTCAACAGGTATAGAAGGNCTGGATAACATGCTGGGGGGAGGAATTCCAGAAAAACATGTTGTAGGTGTAATTGGAAGCTATGGGACTGGTAAAACCACTCTTGGACTGCAGTTTATCCATGCAGGATTGCAGAATGGTGAAAGTTGTGTCATCATAAGTCTTGATGAGGATGAAGAGAGTGTCATAGAGAATGCTGCAAGTATAGGCATCGATTTGAAACGTTACGGCGAAAGAATTCAAATTTTCAGACTGGAGGCAGTTGAACTCAGGAAGAGTCTCGAAAAAATTGAAAGTGATATTCCCGAGATTATAAAAAGTATGAAAGCCAGAAGACTTGTGATTGACCCTATATCGGTACTTGAGACTCTTTATGATGATGCAGGAAGATTCAGAATGCTCTCAACATTAAGAAGGATACTGAAATCGGCTGGAATTACGGCACTGATAGTAAGTGAGGCAGACAAGGACAATCCAACTTCATCCAAATACGGGCTTCTTGAGTACATCTGTGATGGAGTGATATGTCTAAAAGTGGTTAGAAAGGATGAACTGGATGAGCCAACCCTCGGAATCGAAGTTGTGAAGATGCGTAGAGTTAACCACTCAAGAAAACCAAAGCCCTACGCAATCACAGACAAGGGCATAGTTGTGTATGAGGAGGCAGAGATATTTTGATCTGATTTTCTAATTTGATCAACTTTAATCACCACTTAAACGTCAAAGTGTGAGTATCCTTTCATTTCCACTTTCTGAAGTTTTTTGTCCTCATCTTGAATATAAACCCCTTTGCCCTTTTTCACGTATCCTATTTCTATTCCGTATTTTTGGGCTGCTCGGTCATCTGCTGTAAAAATGAGTTCGTAATCTCCACCGCCATAAAGAAATAGATCCAGAGATTTTTTCTGGTCAACGTATTTTGTTAAATGCGCCAACGGTAATTTTACACGTTCAAGTACAATTCTGACACCGCTTGACTCTGCAATCTGATGCAATGAGACAGCGAGGCTATCGCTTATATCCGTCAACGCACCTGCAAATCTGGCAATATTCTTACCCTCATTGATTCTGGGTATGGGTCTGTAAAGTGAGTCAGGGTATGGTAGTCTTTCTCTCCCCAGTCCACTCGAAAGCATTTCAAGACAAAGTTGAGCCTTACCAAGTGGTGCAGTAACATAAACCTTTTCTCCAGGCCTTGCTCCACTCCTGGTCACAATTTTATCGGTTATTCCAACAGCAAAACCAGCTATTGTGGTGTGAGGGGCAAAGTCTATATCTCCTCCAGCAACCTTTACACCATATCTGTTGCACGCATTTCTTATTCCTTTCAGAATTCCTTTAAAAAAGTCTTTGTCTGCCTCTTTTATTGAAATAGAGCTGAGAAAGTACATGGGACTTGATCCACATGCAGCGAGATCTGAAAGTGTGACAGCAACAGCCATTTCTCCCATCTCTTCAGCTGACATGTAGGGAGGAAAATCGCTGATCTCGTTAACGGTGTCGCATGTCAGAACAAGATAGGTGTCACCGAATTTGATGTAAGCCGCATCATGACTTCCAGCTGGGACTCTCAATTCTTCATCTTCTTCACAACCAAAGAGCTCCTCAACAATCTTGAGAAGTTCGAACTCTCTCATAAATGCAGATAATTCTACTCGTTACATAAAGAGTGGTGTATGGTNCTGTACCAAGAGTTACAAATTTTGCTCCAGAGCTTACAAGTGTATCCAGTGTAGACTCTGAAAAGTCTCCATGAGGGAAGCAGCCCACTCCTATCACAAAATTACCAGTTTTCATAACAGATTTGAGGAGACTCTCTCCGAGTTCTCCTTTCTCCCTTAAAATAACAACTTCTCGATTTTTGAAGATATCATGGAGCCTGAGACTTGTTATTTCGAGCAGTTTTCTCTCACCAGCTCGTATTACTCTCTTTCTGAACAGATCCTCCATCAATCCAACAAATCTGTTGTAGTTCCTCGGGAGTCGGGTACTGTTATCAACTCTTATTATCTCATTGTTAACTGTGTGGACAAATATCTCAAAGTCATTTTTTACTGGGGAGTCCATGAANAGNAGAATGGAATAATGCAGAATATCTGGCCTACCTCTTTTCTCTCTGTTTTCAAGTTTTTTCATGGCTGCATGGTGCTTTGAATCATCGAGTAGGATCTCTGAAGGATGTTTCCCTCGCCTTTTCGCATCTGCTATAATAGATGGGTGATTAATTATCTCCTCCGGTACAGTTTCCAGAGGGGTCTCCAGAAATACAATAGCGTTTTCTGCACTTCCCACAGAGGAAACTTACCGGAAAAATTTAAGTTTTTTCTGCATTTCCTCTGATTGTGAGAGAAGTGCTGAGAAAGGCCAGAGAGATTGCTGATGAAATATCTAAGCAAGAAGAGGTTTTGATTATTACCCATATCGATGCTGATGGAATTACGGCGGGAAGCATAGCCTATCAGGCTCTTGAGAGAGCAGGGATTGAGACAGATATAAGATTCATCAAACAGCTTGACTCCTCAGAAGTAGAAGCTATAAAAGATTTGAACCGTTTTGTATGGTTTACGGATCTTGGTAGCGGACAACTGGAAATGCTTGAAGAAATTGATTTTGTAGTAACAGATCACCACCTCCCACAGAAGAAACACAGAATGCAGCTCAATCCACATGAATTTGGTTATGATGGAACTGTTGAGTTAAGCGGCGCAGCGACAACGTATCTTGTGGCCAGTAATGTTGGGAGAAAACAGAGTCTTTTTGACTTTGAGAGGAGAAATTTTGATCTTGCTCCTCTGGCCGTTGTAGGAGCTGTAGGAGATTTACAGGATGCCAGAAATGGAAAACTCGTGGGATTGAATAGATTTATTGCAAACGAAGCCAGAAAATATGGGTATTTAGAGATGAAGAAGGATTTGAGATTTTTTGGAAAACAGACCAGGCCCATCTCAAAAATGCTCGAATACACTTTTGAACCGTATTTACCTGGAATCAGTGGGAATGAGGAGGGAGCTAAGGAGTTTTTGAGAAGTCTTGGAGTAACTCCAAAGTTCAAATGGATTGAAATCAGTTCTGAGGAAAGAAGACTCATCGTATCTGCAATAGTGGAGTTATGCATGGAGTACTCACTTCCGTTTTCATCTATCATCAGAATCGTTGGTGAAACCTACATTTTATTGAAGGAAGCTGAGGGAACTGAAAAAAGAGATGCAATGGAATTCTCGACTCTTCTCAACGCAACTGCGAGATATGGAGAAACGGAAGTCGGGTTAAGAGTCTGTTTTGGAGATGAAAAAGCATTCAAAAGAGCAAGATCACTCCTGCAAAACCACAGAAGGAATCTTTCTGAAGGGATCAGATTTGTGGGAGATAATGGTCTTGTGGAATTAAGGAATCTTCAGTATTTCCATGCTGAGGGGAACATACCCGATACAATTGTTGGTATAGTTGCAGGCATGTGCTTTCAGATGGCAAACAGAAACAAACCGATTATTGCGTTTGCTGATACAGATGATGGGGTGAAAGTTTCAGCACGGGCGACCTACAGGCTTGTGGATAAGGGTATACATCTGGCAAAAGCGATCAGGCTGGCAGCTCAAAAAGTAGGTGGGGAAGGAGGAGGACACAGCGTGGCAGCAGGTGCTACAATTCCAGCTGGAATGGAAGAAGAATTCATTAAAATTCTTGACGATATTATTGGAATGCAGCTTAAAGGAGAAAAATTATCTTGAACGACTCATAAGAACTCATAAGCTCCCTATTTTTGCTGCAAGTCTTGCAAGCACGTCTTTCCTTTTTGCCTGAACGAATTTGAGTGAGCCGACAACCAGATGTCCTCCACCATCCACACCAGCATTTACTTCCTGCTTGAGTTCCTCAACAATCCGGGGGATGTCAAGCTCCACACCTTCACTCCTTATCACAGCAAAGTCTGGGCCGTAGCCAATCGTGACAATCCTGCTGTATTTCTTCTTGAGTCTGTCGTGAACCTCTCCCGTTAGCTTTCCTGGAGGGGGAAATGTGAACTTCTTTGCGTAGTTTTCAACGTCAAGAGCTGCAAGAGCTATACCGTTTGGTAGAATCTGAATCTTCAATCCTTCCATTGCTGTACTTACCTGCTCTTCGATTGAAGTTCTTGCATACGAACAGAGCATATCGACAAGTTTTTGCTGTCTATCTTTCCTTCCAAGTCCGAGNATTTCATGAACAATGTTACTGGCAGATCTGAATCGAAGATAAAAACCCTCATATTCGACAGCCAGAGCTATGTCTGCAAGCTCGTCTCTACTTTTACCTGAAAGCTCGATGTAGGTTTCAACCTCTCCTTCTGCTCTATCTCCGACAATAGAAATAGCTGCAAGGTTTATCATACTCTCATCCTGATCTGAGATTATCATTCTTGCCAATTCNGCGCATAGAACTCCCGAAGTGTGATTGCTGTCTCCTCCAACTCTGTATGGATTGACATGGTAAAGTAGATAGGAGTCTACTTCATCATCTGGAAAGTGGTGGTCTATGGTTATGATGTCAGCTCCAAACGTCAGGAACTGTCTTATTGCTGGTATGTCCTCATTTCCCGAGCCGTTGTCAACAAGCACTACCAATGGAATTTTATCTCCAAACTTCTCAGCATCCTCGAGACTCTCGTCAAGGTCTCTGACAAGATCCTCAAGCTCATAAAATGGTGCCCTTGAAACTTTCCTTTTAACCAGATAGTACTTTGCCTCCNTGTCTGAATGAACTTCCTCTACAAGTTTTGTGAGTGCTATCTCAAGCGCCACGCCACCACAAGTCCCGTCAGCATCCCAGTGGTGTCTGATTATTATGGGTCGCGATTCATATACAGCTTTTTTTAGCTCTCTTGCAACACTCATCATCTCATTCTTCAAACTCTCCAGAACATCGCTCTCTATTAGGAATCCTCTAAACTCTGGTTCACATTTCCTTGATATCTCCTCTTCTACTCTCTTTCTTACCTGATGCGCCTCTTCGCCAAGCAGTTTCTCCATTTCCAGAACTTCAAGCTGAAGTGTTGCATCTCTCCTTTTTACTATACCGACGGTTCTGACGACATCATCGACGCCAATTTCTGGGTATGCGCGATCTCCCCCTTCAAAAGCTGCGGCATTGATTGAGCCGGATTCATCAAGAATTGTGAAAATCGTTGGACCTGCGGTCTGCTTTATGTGGGTCACAATTCCTCTTACCTCGACCATTTTACCTGCATAGTCTCCAAGCTCGGATACCATTACATGCTGAACACTCTTGGATATCTCTACAACAGCATAATCCTTCATTGGATGTAGAGCAAGATCAATCTCCCCGGTGAGTCGGATTCCGGTAACTCTGACTGTCACCTCGTCCCCCTCTTCGAAATTCTGAGTCAAGTTCTTTTTATGTATCAATCCCCTCAATCTTTTGTTCAGAGTTACAAAAGCTCCAATATCAGTTATTGCAGAAATTGTACCCACATACACTCTGTTAAGCTTAACGTCCTCGATACCACAGCTGTTTCTGAGTTTATAGGCGTGTGGCTTTTTTCTGCACGTATTGCAAAGGTCACTCCCCNATGTCTTTGCTCCACATATTTTACACTTTCCAGCCCTCCCAGTGCCTCTACACTCTCTGCACACCTCCGTAATCCTCACTTTTCCTGTACCACGACATACACCGCAAATTCCCTGTAGGAACATTTTTAGCTGTTCGTCGCTAAGCTCTGCTGTTATTTTTGGGTCAAAGCTCTTTGCTTTTCCACTCCCACGACAGGTCTCGCAGTCCCTCTCTACTTCAATGTACCCTTTGCCACCACAGAAACTGCATATCATCACGCTGAGAAATTCTGCCAGACTTAATAAGTATACTGCTCAATTATTAACTGATGGTCGAAATAAGCCTGAAACGAAAAATTTCAGCTTTCACCCATCACAATCGTGTATCTTCTCAAAACTTCGACAATTTTTGCTTTAGAAAATGGTTTTTCCAGAACATCTCTTGCTCCTGCTGTGAGAAGGTCTTTGCCCTTGCTTCTTGCAAATGCTGTGATGCCTATGATAACAGCGTCTGGATCTATCTGAAGTATCTCTCTTGTAGCTTCAACACCATCCATATCGGGCATCATAACATCCATCAGGACGATATCCGGTCTGAACCGGTAATAGAGCTGGATAGCTTCCTGTCCGTTGGAAGCTTCAATAACCTCATGTTCTCGAAGCATGAATCTGAGAATTTTTCTGATGTTTTCATCATCATCAACAACCATGACCCTCATTGTAATTACTGTTATACTTATCATCATTTTTAAGTTTTTTGTTACAAATTTGGGAGTTGAACAACTGGAGTACTGGCAGCTATGAAAAATTTATCTTTTTTATAACTTTTTCATTACAATTCCAGCTTTGTAGGGTGAGTGTAGAATCTCCTCCCCTCTGATGAAGACCATATCGGGAAAAATTGCTTTAAACCCCTCATAGGGTGTCCATTCACAGAGACTATGGAGTTGTCCTACCTTCACCTGACCCTCGTTTTTTGGGTTGAAAACTGACAGATTTGCAAAATTTCCTTCTTTTATTTCTCCATACCCCTTAAATCCGAAAATTCTTGCTGGATTTGAGGCTATCCTCTCTATCAGTTCTCTAAGGCTTATCACTCCTTTTAGCGCAAGCGAGACGAAAATGGGGTATGTGGTCTCTACTCCAGGAAACCCAGGAGCNCCATCNATCTTGTCATCATGAGTGTGTGGGGCATGATCCGAGGCAAGTACATCACAAAGATGGAAATTATTCAGAAGCGACTCGACATCGNCTCTCTCTCTTAGTGGTGGATTTACGTTGATGTACCCATTCAGGCGCTTGTAATCATCGGTGGAAAGTAGAAGGTGGTGGGGGGCAACTTCAAATGTTGAAACTGAGGAGGCTATGGCTCTGGCGGCATCTGGTGTGGATATGTGACAGAAGTGAAAGTCTCCAATTTCCAGACATCTTTTAACAGCAACGATTTCTGCATCTCTCATTCTGAATAGAAAATTGGGGGTACCTGGGCTTACATAGGCTGGATCCTCGGCATGAATGGTCATGTTACAATTAACTTTTTTTCTGATGGTCTGAATTGTGGAGTAATCTACCTGAAGGCTCTCGTTAGAGTGCTGAGTAAATATCTCTCCAATCGCTGGGAGGTGGTATTTTCTTTTTATCTCTGCTATTTCCTCCTGGATGCTATCAGCGTTCTCACGGGTAAGACCGATGTTGAGAGCATAATCCACGTAAACNCTCTTTTCAGCGAGATTCATTCTCGTCTCGTAAATCCTGGCGGAGTCTATGACCGGACTCGTATTTGGCTGGTCAACTACAAGACATATACCACCATGTAAAGCTGCCAGAGAACCGCTCTCAATTGTCTCTTTGTGCTTCTCTTTGAAATCTCTGAAGTGGACATGTACATCGATTCCGGCAGGGAGAATTATACCCTCAACTTTTTTACCCCTGATCAATTTCCCAATTCTTTTTATTCGTCCATTCTGGATATCAATTCCCGCTTCAATAAGTTGTCCGTTGTAGAAAATTTTACCGACAATACCGTTGTCTGTCATAACTGTTAATTTCTAATCATATTTCCGAGTCAGCAACTCTTTTAGTCTTTTTTTGGCTCTTTCAACCCTATCCGAATCACTCCCCGAAAACTTAATCAGAACGTATCCTGACTTTGGGTAGGATCCAATCTGAACATCTGGAAACTCACTTACGACCTGGTTGAGCTTCTCTACAATTCTAACCTCAAAACCCTCAACTTCAAGTTCATCCTCATAATATTCTTTCTTTTCAAACCGCTCCATGATTTTTCTGAAGGTGTTCTCCATTTCAGCCGGAACACCGGGCATAACTGCGACATTCTCTATTATGAATGCTGGTGCAGCCCCCACNTCATTCCAGATAATCTCACTTCCTTCCGGAACAGATGAAATTTTCCTAACCGCTTCCTCGTTTCGACTTATTTTTGAAAGCCATTCGTAGACCTCTCTATTCACAACCAGTTTTTTTCTGAAAGCCATCGCAATGGCTTCGGCCGTAACATCATCATGGGTGGCACCGAGTCCACCCGTTACAAGAACAAAATCGGCTTTCTCGGATGCCCGCTTCACTTCCTCTGCTATTTCATTTACATCATCCGGGACAGTTATAATTCTCCTTATTCTGTGTCCCATTTTTGTGAGTTTTTTTGCCATATATGTTGCATTGGTATTGTTTATGTCTCCGCTGAGGATCTCGTTTCCAACGCTCACTATAATGAATTCCATGTTTTTACCTTAAGAGGAAATATAAATAAGTTTGTTGTATGGAATTCTTTAAGTGACAGTTCTGAGAAATAATATAGTCATTTAAAATTTTATCTAATTAGTTTAAACACTGTTATATCTTTATGTTAACGAAATCTATATTAAGTTGACAAATTATCATATTTTAATTCCTGAATCGAAATTAGATGTTNGGTAGAAGAAGTAGAGGTATGGGTGTTAGGATATGAAAATGGGAATTGTTTTGCTGGTAGTGTTTGCACTGGCTACAATTTCTACAGCCACAGCACAAACTGTTTTCATAGATGCCAACAAGAACATGGTTCTGGACGCTGGAGAGTGGAGTGGCACAAAAATTCAATGNGCAATAGACAACGCAACGGATGGAGACTGGATAGTTGCATTGAACGGAAAATTTGTCGAAAATATTGTGGTCAACAAGGAAGTCTCGATTTTCTCCAAGAATCTCCATGGTGCTACAGTTGATGGAAATGGTGGAAAGGCTTTTCAGATAACTGCTGACAATGTAACCATAAGCGGTTTCAGGATCGTAAATTCAAGCTATGCAATTGACTGCGATGCTTCGGGATTTACAATTTCTAACAACTTCTTCTTCAATAACACGTGGGGCGTTTACTGGGATATAGCTCAGAATTTAAACCAGGATTACAGTCTGTACAGCAGCACAATTGAAAACAACATTTTCAACATGTCAAGCAACAATGATGCCATCTACGTTTATTTGGATCTCGACTACAACAACAATGGGCCATTTGATGTGTTTATAGGAGACATCACAGTTACAAACAATGAGTTCAGGATGAATGGTACGACAGCTAATGCTATAAATTTTGATGGTGGTATCTATATTTACGATCTCAATGGAGGTAGCATAACAGTTGGAGACATTAGTATAACCAGCAACAGAATTTTCGGAGGTAGCGATGGTTTTGAATTCTACGGTGNCATCTATGGAAATACGTTCAACCTTACAGACGTGGATGTTCAGGTTGGGGATATGGTGGTTTCCAACAACCTCTTCGTAGGTCAGAGCAGTGATGCCATCGATATAGACTACTACGATGCAGATGACTGGAATGGAACAACGACTGGAGTTTTCGGCAATCTTATCATTCAGTATAACACNATTCGCTCAGCAAACGGTCATGGAATAACAGTCTCGNATATGGGTTACTGGGAAGACATGTATGATTCCGTCTCTATGGCAGTTGGNGATGTTTTCATTACCGACAACTATGTGGATCTTGGAACTGGTGATGGCATAGTTTTTGAGTACTATGATGTGGAGGACTTCTACAGCGATGCAACTCTGGATGCAGGAGATGTTTACATTGAGAACAATTTTGTCGGATGTGACGATGGTATCGATGTTGAAATAGAGGATTTGTGTGAGGATATGTACGGAGACAGCAGTATCNGTTTTGGCAGCATCTTCATTCGAAACAATCAGATTACAAGCGATGACGATGGAATTTACTTTGATGAGTTCTCCTATATTGGCTACTACATGTATGATAACTCAGAATGCACCTTTGGTAACATCGTAATAACTGAGAACACGATNGATTCTGGAGGCGATGGAATCTATTTTGATGACTTCTATGAGGTTGGCTACGAGATGTACGACTACTCAACTTTTATTATGGGAGACGTTCTGGTTAACAGCAATGATATACTTAGTGATAATGACGGGATAGAGATCTACGAGTTCTATGAGGTTGGCTATGATATGTACGACAATTCAAGCTTCACAATGGGCAACATAGAGTTTTCCAACAATATTATCAATAGCACCTATGACGGGATATACTTCGAGTACTTTGAATACATTGGCTATGATATGTACGACAATTCAAGCTTCGTTATGGGAGATATCCTCATCAATAACAACAACATAATAAGCGATGACGATGGGATTTATCTGGACGATTTTGATTACGTCGGCTATGATATGAACGACTACTCCTCCTTCACCATGGGCAACATTGAAGTCAGTAACAATGTGATAAGCTGTGATTATGGGATCTATATTGATGACGTTGAATACTTTGGCTACGACATGTACGACTACTCCTCCTTCACCATGGGAGATATTCTGGTTAACAACAACGTGATAACAAGCGATGACGATGGGATTTATCTCTATGGCATCTATTACTTTGGCTACGACATGTACGACTACTCCTCCTTCACCATGGGCAGTATCGAGTTCTCGAACAACGTGATCACGAGCACGAGTGGTTACGGAATTTATCTGGAGTATATAGATGATTTCGGCTATGATATGAACGACTACTCCTCCTTCACCATGGGAGATATTCTGGTTAACAACAACGTGATAACGAGCGATGACGATGGGATCTACGTTTACGAATGGTATGACTTCGGTTATGAGATGTATGACTCCTCCTCTTTCAATATGGGCAACGTTGAGGTCAGTGGTAATGTAATTAACAGCACCAGTGGTTATGGAATATACTTTGAATATCTGGGAGATTTCGGAGATTACATGGATGATTATGCTGCTTTCTCGATGGGCGATGTTCTGATCAATAACAATGACATCCTCAGTTACTATGAGGGAATCTACATCTACGAAATAGAGTATTTCGGTTATGACATTGAGGACAATTCAAGCTTCACAATGGGCAACATTGAAATTAGTAACAATGAGATCAACAGCACAGATGATGATGGAATTTATATTGATTACCTTGAATACTTTGGCTACGACATGTACGACTACTCCTCCTTCACCATGGGAGATATTCTGGTTAACAACAACGTGATAACGAGCGATGACGATGGAATCTATGTTTATGAGCTCTATTACTTTGGAAATTACATGTACGACTACAGCACATTCACAATGGGCAACATAGAGTTCTGCAACAATGAAATCGTTGCTGGGAGGGATGGAGGCGGTGATGGAATAAAGATTGATGACATTTACGAATTCGGTTACGAGATGTATGGAAATTCCACATTCACAATGGGAGACATCCTCTTCAACAATAATATCATCAACGCAAGTTCTGACGGTATCGACATTTACATTGACTACATGGGAGAGGACATGTACGACAATTCAAGCTTTACTATGGGAAGTATAGAAATTAATGGCAACGTAATCGATTCTGATGATGATGGAATCTACATTGATGAGATCTATGATCTGGGCTACGATATGGAGGATAACTCGACTTTCATGATGGACAACATCGAAATATGTGACAACATCATCAATTCCGGGGACGATGGAATCTATATCGACGATCTTGATTATTTCGGAGAGGACCTCTATGATTATGCATATTACGTAATGGGTGACATCCTGGTTAACAATAACAACATTACAAGTGATGATGATGGAATCTACATCAACTACATCTATCACATCGGTGATGGTATGTATGACAACTCAATTTTTGTAATGCAGGACATACAGTTCAACTGGAATACAATTAACTCCAATGGCTATGGAATCTATGTCGAGAACTTCTATGAGGTTGGTTATGACATGAATGAGTATGCCTCATTCACAATGGGTGATATCGAATTCTGCTACAATGACATAACAAGTGTTGATGAAGGCATTTATATTGATGACATCTACGAATTCGGCTACGACATGTACGACAATTCAAGCTTCACAATGGGCAGTCTGGTGATTTGTTACAATACCATAACCACTGATAGCGATGGAATAAAGATTGATGACATCTACGAATTCGGCTACGACATGTACGACAATTCAAGCTTCACAATGGGCAGGATAGACATCCACCACAATACGCTCTCCTGTGAAGATGGAATTTACATCTATGAGCCCTACGACTTTGCAGATATAAGTGACAACGCAGTTTTTGCCATGGATGGTATGTTCGTTCGAGATAACATCATTACAGATGCTACTGGATCAGGGATATACCTTGACAGAGCCGAACCGCCGATTGATGTTGTTACGACTGTTACTGTAAGAGATAACCAGATAACAAATGCCAGCTATGGCATATATCTTGATGAAATGCAAAATATAACTATACGCTCAAACTGGATCACAGAATCACGGACATGCGGAATTTATCTTGATAACGCTCAGAACAACTTGATTTACGACAACTATCTCAACAACTGGAACAACTCCTGCATCAATCCAGATCTCGTCAACACCTGGAATGTTACGAAGAGTCTGGGAAGAAACGTGATTAATAACAAATACGTTGCAGGAAACTTCTGGGCCAAACCGGATGGTTCAGGTTTCAGTCAGACATGTAACGACAGGAATAAAGATGGAATCTGTGATGATTCCTATGATATCACTGCAAACAACACCGACTTCCTACCTCTTGCTGAGAATAATCCACCAATCGTTATTTACTCAGTTACACCATCTCAAGCCTTTGTTGACCAAAAAGTCATATTTGATGCCACTGCAAGTTACGATCCAGATGGTTACATAACATTGTTTGTGTGGGAATTCAGCGATGGGGTTGATCTAATAGGAGCTTACAGATGGCGAAACTTCACCTCACCAGGAATTTACGATGTCTGGTTGAGGGTTACGGATACGTATGGTGACACGGTCGTCAAGCACTTTACATACAACGTTTCAGCTCTTCCACTCACACTGCAGCCACCAGTGGCGAACTTCACATACCAGCCTGAATCACCAACAGTGGGCGAAACTGTAACCTTCAACGCCTCAACGAGTTACGATCCAGATGGAACGATAGTCAGCTACGACTGGGACTTCGGTGATGGAGCAACTGCCAGTGGAGTTGTTGTGACGCACAGCTATGCAGCAGAAGGAAACTACACAGTAACGCTCACAGTTACCGACAACGACGGGCTGACAGACACAGCAATAGCATACGTGAATGTAACTGCTGCTCCACCAGCCCCATTGCTTGGAGACATGGACGAAGATGGCGATGTTGACTTCAACGACCTCGTAGCAGTGCTCAATCTTATACTGACGCAGCAGTACAACCCAGTAGCTGACATGGACGAAGATGGCGATGTTGACTTCAACGACCTCGTAGCAGTGCTCAATGTAATTCTTGCTGGATAAATATTTTAATTTATTTTTTTATTTTTAAATTGTTTTNAAAATCGCTTCCATTTTTCTTTCAAACCTTTTTAATTTTGCTTTCCCTTCTCTCAGTTTTCTGTTTGAAAGTTCCACCACGAAATCAAGATAACTCAGATCTACCAGCAAATTTCCCTTTTCGGCAATCGGAAGCTCCATTCTTTCAAGTGAAGCTATCTCAACAACAAAATTTTTTGGAGAAATAATGCCACTCCTCCTGAATCCGGAATTGTTTGCAATTCTGAGGAGAATTGATGCAGCTTCCAGATCCGAACATGCTACATGGAGAATTGGCGGATACTGTATCAACCACGCTGTATGCGAGCACATCAGTGCAGCGTTGATAATACTATCGGGTTCCACTTCGTGGTGCCACTTTCCGAGAAATTCTGCTTCTGATTTTTTTCCAAACTCAGGAATGTCGAGAACAGCTATTCTCCCACTGCAACTGGAAAGAGTGACATATTGAGGGTGATAGTTTATAGCATCCAGGAGGTTCAGAATGTCCCGGTCGATTTCTCCTTTTTCTCTGGAATTCAGATATTCTTCGAGTTTTCTTCTTCTGTACTCGAGCCACTTTTGAGATGTCCGTTTTTCTGAATTCTCTATCATTTCTACTTTGAACAAAATTCTCTTCTAAAAACTACTTTCCACCTCCAAGAGTTGAGAGGAATGCGAGATATGCATCGAGCTGTATTCTTTCATTTGCTCCCTCTGTAAGTCTGAAGTCAATTTCGCCAAGCTTATCGATAAGTCTCACCTTCAGTTTCTCGTCAATTGGTGATGCCAGAATCTCTCTGAAAAGCTGAGAAACGATATCTTCTCCACTCATACCGTATTCTATCATTAGAGTATTGAGGATNTGGCGCGCTTCCATAAACTTACCATTCAGTGCGGTATCTATGAGTTTTGCAATCTCTTCTGGTTTTGCAGTTGCTGTGATCTGATATATTGTCTCTGCATCCACCCTCTTACCAATTGCCGCCNCTCCTTGGAGAGCATTTATCGCTTTCCTGAAGTCTCCACCCGCTATGTAGAGGAGTGCCTCCATTCCATCGTCTGTTATCTCAATGCCTTCATTCTCGCAAATCCAAAGCAACCTCTCTCTCATTGCTTCAGCTGGAACAGGTCTGAACTTAAAAACAGCACATCTACTCTGAATAGGCTCTATTATTCTGCTTACATAGTTGCAGCTGAGAATGAACCGACAGCTCTTTGAGTACATNTCCATTGTTCTTCTCAGAGCTGCTTGGGCATCTGCTGTTAGAGCATCAGCCTCATCAAGGAAGATTATTTTAAACGGGGCNTCTCCTATTGGTGCAGTTCTTGCAAACTCCTTGATTTTATGTCTGACAACGTCTATGCCTCTCTCATCGCTTGCATTCATCTCAATAAAATTGTCCCTCCAGTTCTCACCAAACATATCTCTGGCAAGTGCAATCGCTGTGGCTGTTTTTCCAGTTCCCGGAGGACCGGCAAAAAGTAAATGAGGAATGTTTTTTCTTTCTACGTATCCCTTAAGTCTCTGAATAACATCGTCCTGTCCAACGACCTCATCGAGAGTTCGAGGTCGATACTTTTCAACCCAGATTTCCAATTCTGTTGCCATTAAGAGCAAATAAAATCGAATAGCATAAAAAAACTACGCTCTTCTTAGCTCAGGAACTTTCCTGAATACAACATAGAAACCGAGTTCTGTGAGATAACTGTATGATTTTTTTCCTTTTCCATGCAGAAGAAGTTCGAGGAGGTCGCTTTCATCGTCGATGTCAATCGATGCATAAAAAGAGTCGTAAACTGTATAGGTGAATCCGAGCTTCTCAGCCATCTTTATATGGTTGAAGAAGCTCCCGTAATGATAAGAAACTTTGAACCCTTTTTTCCTCACAAGAAGCATGTTTGTTCCGCCTTTCCTGCCGGGTGTGATGACAACATCTCCCGGCAATCTAAAGAACCTTTCCAGGACATTCTGGCTTAAGAGGGGCAAATCTGACATTATGACTGCAAGTGGAACACCTCTCTCAATTTCCTCGTTTACACAATCGTTTAAATTTCGTGGGTCTATTTTTACAGCTACCTCAGGTTTCAGAGATGGTATGTCGATCTCAGTTGTGGATACTATTGTGATTTTAAGATCTAAGCTGGTTGAGGGTTCAGGCGTCAGATGTGATGTGAGATGTGATGGAGAAATTGATGGAAAGTGTGATGACGTTTGTGGTTTAGAAGATAGGGAGAAAAGGGAATCAACAACATCAACAAGCATGAATTCAGCGAGTTTTTGCCTTTCTTCTCTGCTCAGCAATCCTGAAAGTCTCGACTTTGCATTTGTGTATTTGAATGGAATAACAACTCGGATGGTTGTCATTTAAACCTGTGTTTTTCAGGTTTCAAAAAGTCTCTCTATCAGCCAAGTCGAATCGAATTTAACAAGATCTTCGTAACCCTGCCCCACACCGAGGAAGAGAACCGGTCTGCCTGTGACATAGCTGATTGAAATTGCTGTCCCTCCTTTTGGATCGGCATCGAGTTTCGTCAGAATTGTGCCATCAATACCTACAGCTTCATTGAACATTCTTGCTCTCTCCACTGCATCATTTCCTGCAATGCTCTCATCAACAAATATTGTAAGATCAGGCTTCGTAACTCTTTTTATTTTCTCAAGCTGGTCGATAAGGTTTTTCTTTGTGTGCATCCTTCCTGCTGTATCTGAAAGAACCACGTCAACCCCCTTGCTTTCTGCATGCTTTATCGCATCGAAAATAACTGCTGCTGGATCAGCTCCCTGTCTGTGTTTAATCAGTCTGACACCGAGTCTTGACGCGTGCTCTTCAAGCTGTTCAATAGCTCCAGCTCTGAAAGTATCTCCCGCAGCAAATACAACGCTGTAACCGTAGTTCATAAGCCTCTTTGCGATTTTTGCTATGGTTGTGGTTTTTCCGGTACCGTTCACACCAACAAAAATTATGTTCAGTGGCCTCTTTTCNCTAATTCTCTGTTCNACAAACTCATCAAAATCGAACTTGTTTTGATCCAAAATTTCTTGGATAACAATTTTTAGCTCATTTAGAACTATATCCGAGAGTTTCTCTCTGATACTCTTCCTCCTTCCTGTGAGTCTATCTTTCAAGTGATCCGATATTGCCTCCACGACCTCAAAAGCTACATCACTTTCGAGGAGGATTATTTCAAGNTCTTCGAGCACCTCTTCGACCTTTTTCTCATCAATTATGATCTCTCTATCAACGATCAAAGCTGTGAGTTTATCTTTAATTCCAACTCTTTTCTTTTCGTTTTCAGTCATTTCCGATCCTTTGGACGTCTCTGAAACGTCTTTAAAAGTTGCATCCATATCCAGCGTGCTCTCATCGAGCTTCTTTCTGAAAGATTTTAATTTGTCTTTTAAAGCTTTGAACACTGTTAATCCCTCCAGAAGAGTTTTAATTCACTCTTTTCTCACCATCTTTGAGAGCTCTTCCTGTACTCTTGCGGCCTGAGCTGCAATTTGCTGCACAATAGAGGTAAGCCTATTTATCTCTTCCTCTATTTTGTCTCTCTTCTTTTTTACAAATTCGAGTGCAGATTCAATATCTCTTTCTATTACAACTCCTGCCCCAACATCTACGAGAAGTTTTTTCGCATTTTTGATATCGACGTATGCAAACACACCTCCACCAAGATTCATTAATGCCTCCACGCTACCGTCAATTGAGTTGAAGTATTCGAGGGTTTCAATTGTTCTGCTGTATTCTGAAGACAGAAGTTCCAGTTCCACTATCCTTCTCTGGACAGTGTCGGCTTCGGCCTGTAATTGTTGCAGTACAGCAAGCTTTTCCTGGACTTCTCTATCTTTTACTTCTTGGTTCTCCATTATACTCACCCTGCCTAATTTTTAATTTAATTTCAAATGGACAGCATTTTCAGGATTCCACTCTGTTTATCTGGTTAATTCTTATTGAGTATCTCTTAACCTTGTGATTGCTACCTATAATTGAGTAGACCTTCTCAATCGCGAATTTCTCGTTGTGTGCCTCTACAATCTTTTTAAATGGTTGCCATCCTTCAGGAGTTTTGAATTTTCCACTAATCTCAAATCTCATCCCACCACCTTAGATTGCGCACATCTCACCGTTAATATTTCTAACGGAATGAGTTTAATAATACTTCACTCTTCACCCTCGCTAACGGTCTCTTGAAGAGCTGAAATCTCTCTGTCACCAAGAAGAAAGAGATACTCCTTGAGCATTCTTGGAAACTTTGAAGCTTCAACAAATCTCAATCCGAGCCGCTCGCTCCATCTTCTTATCCCAGCATCACTGCTAACGACTCCTGCTTCAAGCTCCTTAGCGAGAAGAAGAACGTCCAGATCAGGAGCACTATCAAGTATCCCCTGCCTCATTGTGGTCCTGAATTTGTCTCTGAACTTGGAAATCAGGTTGCCAATCTCTGATTCTACGTCTGCATTTTTCTCACTCTCAGAAAGCAACTTGGAGGTAATTGCAGAACTTTCCCAGATGTACTCCTCTGCCAGTCTTCTCCCTTTATTCATCTTCTGTCTCACGACCATAATATATTCATAAAAAATCGCGGCAGGAATCTTTACTTCGTATCTATTTGGAGTCTTCTTGACTAGCCACGTGTCGAGTTTTGTAAAAACTTCTTCACTGCATTGGTTTCTTCTAAGGAAACTTATGAGTTCTCCATAAACAGATGGATACGGTATGTAGCAGCTTATATCGAGCTTCAGTCTTGCGAGTGCAATAAGATTTAGAATTTCCTGAGCAGATTCACAGACGGACTCGTAACCCTCTTTAATTCTGAGTCCTGCGTCAGTTATAGCCGTGGTGTCCAGAACAAATCTCTGGCGCATCACAAATTGTTATCTGCATGATATAAAAATTTGGTGATGGTTTAACAGAAGTCGAACGAGCTAAATATTCAGAGAGTTTGGGATGCTGCTGATTGGAGAGATGAGATTAAAAATTCATGAAGTCAGAATACGGTTTAATACAGCAATCAGGTCGTTGAAATCGATGCATCCATCTGCGTTCATGTCCGCTACAGCTCTGTACTTCCCTGTCAGGATGAGGTTGAGTGTCGCTATAAGGTCGTTGAAGTCAACTTTTCCGTTGCTGTCAAGATCCCCTGTTGCCACGCTTACGTTTATTTTTATGATGTAAAGTAATCTTTCCAGTGCCCAAGTAGTTGTATTGTAGCATCCATATTGGAAGACAACAGAATCATTTGTTTGCAGGAAGTAAAGCGCAACCCCCACAACAGGCATCTGACCATTTACCTCGTATGTCCACCCACAACTCCAGTTTTCCGGAAATATTTCTGCTATGCTGCTTACGTAAAGCCCCCATGAAGTGTTTTCGACTGTAATATTAAACTCTCCAATTTGTGAAGCTCTCCAGAGAGCTGCAAGAACCGATGTACCGTTCACGTTCATCGTTGTGTTTCCCACGGGAATATTTATGGGATCAAGCGTTAATGTTACATTTCCACTCCATATCACCTGTGGTTCAACCTGTGCGACATTTACAGGGTATGCAAACGCACCCATACACACAATAATTCCCAGTATGGCCACCATAGCCAACATAAACCTTCCAGCCATCATTTTATCACCTCAAATTTTCTGGATTATTAGACAATAAAAGTTTATCTATTTTCAATCGTTCTCCCCCCATCCTCACCGAAAGTTTTAATATAGTAACTCAGAGTTTTGAATACATTCGATAGAGCCGAGGTAGCCTAGCTGGTTGGGGCGCCTGACTCATAATCAGGAGGTCGGGGGTTCGAATCCCCCCCTCGGCATGTTTATTTTATTTTTGGTTAGACTTCTTCAACGCTGTTCTAAAATTCTCTACATTCCTACAAATACTAAAGAAAGACTTATTAAATCAGCCGGCTGAAAGTCATGGNAAGGATTAGAACTAAAAATAAAAAGTCCCGCCTCCCGGATTTGAACCGGGGACCATGGGCTCTCCGCATGCCAGCGGAGTGGCAAACTACAGGCCCACGCTCTGCCACTGAGCTAAGGCGGGATCAAACACTATNTGATGGAATTTGCTTAAAAAATTTGTGGCTTGTGGAGATAATATNTGAATGGTATTGTCGGGTTCAGAAGCTGGAAATCAGCGCATGTAGCTCTTAACAACAAATTTCTTGAGGTTTAATGGGTCTGCAAAGTGGAATACATTTGCCTTTCCGCTCAGCTTTGCCATAGTTTTGCAGAGTTCCAGAAATCTTCCTTCCTTCCCGAACATTATTATCTGAAGCTTTGCGTCAACTTTCCTCAGATTTTCAGCTTCTTTCAGGGAGCAGCGCCAGGGTGTCAGGTAGGGATTGAAGCTTGATGTTGGCTCCCCATCCGAGATCAGGAAAACTATTCCCGTTCCACTGCTGCGACTTAAAATCTCTCTCGCCTTTCTGAGCGCAAGACCTATGTCCGTTCTCCCTCTTGCCTCAAGATTCAGTATTTCACCCTGTTTTATTTCCCGGACCTTGTGATTAAAGGCAACAACTCTCAGTTCATCGCTGCTTCCCTTCTTTTTTATGGCTCTCTTCAATGCAAGAGCTGCCTCTATTGCCCCTATTATCTTTCTCCCTCTCATCGAGTCGCTCACATCAATAAGCATGACATAAACGCACTTCTCGGAGTGTTTTGGCTGTCTCGCAACAAATTCATCTTCTCTGAATTCGATTTCTCCTCTTACGGCTGATTTCAGTAAGCTCTCTATAATATCGAGAGNGTCAAAGGAGTGTAGGAACGGATCGAATTCCACAAGCTTTTCTCCAACGAATATGGAAACTCCTGGTTTTTCAGTTTCATGCTCCCCATACTCCTTCTTATCGAGATTCTGGAGACTCAGTGCTAAAACTTTCTCTCCGAGCACTTTTTCAGCTCTTTTACTGTAATATACAACTCTTCTGTGAAATCTCGTTTCATGGCTTTTTATGTATCCCATTTCTGCGAGTTCCTCGATAACCTCTTCCAGAAAGTTGTCAACGATATCNCTTGGACTTATATCATCCCTCTTTAGCTCACCTCTTTTCAGCATTTCTTTTAATTCCTGCCAAGCTTTCATCTTTGCCTGCTTGAACTCCTCGAGTTTGTCAAGCCAGTACATGTTGACGTAACCAAAGCTCTTCATGATTTCATTGAATGTATTCTTGAAAATTTCGTAATCTCTCCTTGATTCTTCTTTTTCAATGTGCTCTTTTATGAACTCGGAGACGTTGAACTGACCTTTTTCCCTGTGGTAGGGGTTAAAAAGAGAGTAAAGGAGATCCTCTGCTATGCTTTCCAGACCGCTTTCCTCCTCCTCACATAAACTGCAGGGTGGTTTCTCTCTAACTTTACCTATCATAACCCGTATATGTGTATACACCTGTAGCAACCTTCTCTACAAGTCCGGTACACCTTGCTATGGCTTCAAGAGTTATTTCCACGGCAGACTTCATTTCCTCACTTTTTCTGCAAATAGATGTTGCAAACGATTTTAGGTATCTCTGTTCCTCGAGTCCATCCAGTTTCATGACATCAATTCTTTCAAGAGTTGCAATGTCTTCCATCAAACCGCCAAAAGCCGTTCTTGGAATTGCCGTGTATATTTCGCTGCAAACCCTATCTATGGAGTCATTGACAACATTTTCTATCACCTCATCCTTGCTGATGTCATCCTCGTAATCCACCTCAATTCTGCTCTTCAGACCCAACTTGATCATCTCAAATTTTTCACCATAATCCGAGAGCATAACTGCTTCGTGTCCTTTTCTTGTTGCTGCAGCCCTTACATGATCGAAAAGCTTAATCGTTGCTCTGCAACTCGGCTCAACTTCTATGCGAGAAGCGTATCTGCAATCTTTACTTCTCATACACCTCACAGTACCCGCAAGAATCCTCAAATGCCACTCAGGAATCAGTGCTCCATCTTTGAGACTCATATTTCTGAGACCGATCTCTATCTCTTCTTCAATTGTTTCTGGAGGACCTATGTCGATTTCCTCCATTCTATCTAACAATGGCTCTTTTATGTCAGAAACACCCTTGTAGTTTGCTGGATTCGTCGATGCAATTACGAGCGTATCAAGTTTCATCGGTATAATGTCTCCCTCAGGTGTAGTTATCTGCTTTTCCTCGAGAAGTTCGTGTAAGAGAGTCTGAAGAGCCGATGGAATCGAGCCAAGTTCATCAAAGTATGCTATTCCACGGTGAGCCTTTAAAATTCTACCAGGAGTGAAGACTTCTGGATGATCAAAGTCATATCCCTCCTTGATCTTCTGAAGACTGATACCTCCTATCAGCTGTCTCGTTGTCATCATGGGATCCCCAGAAACTCTTATCCACTTCTTGGGAACCCACATGAGTTCAACTCTATCCTCCTCAAGGAGCTTCTTCTTGCAGGAAAAACAGACAGGTCTTGTCGGATCATCGTGAATCTTGCAACCCTTTACAGCCAGTATTTTGTCAGGGAGCAATTTTGCTATACTTTTAGAGAACGTTGTCTTACCATAACCTTTCCGACCTTTAAAAAGAATGTTTGAACCGCTGAGAAGTGCTGTTTTGACCATTTCTTTCTCAGAACTTTTACCCACTATTTCCCTAAACGGATCGACACCAGACCTTTCAAATTTCAGAAGATTCTCCCTAATATAGTCGGCAACACCTCTGGAGTGGTATGGACGAAACTCCTCACTCCAGATGTCTACCTCTTCTCCATCCAGCAGATATCGGGGAGAATTCCTCTCCGTTATTATGACTTCCTCGAAGATATACTCGTACTCCATCACTCCAACATCAACGCTCCTTTTATTTGTCTGTTTTGGTCATGTTATTTCCAACTCTCAACTACACAAAAAAAGGTAAGAAACCAAAGTAAGAAACCAAAATCTCAGGCATACAATACCTTTCTATGTTTAGCCAAGAAAAATTCAGGTTCAAGCAAGGGAGAGACATGGTAAACAATCAGTGCACCAATAAGATCGCCTTGCTGTATTTCACCTTCTCTCAGTGGTAAAAACACAGCGTGAGATACGTTTTTATCTTCTTCAACTCTGGACGGTGGAGAAAAACTGAAGACATCCAGAACAACACCAAATGCATGATTTCGACCTGCAAGAGGTTGTACTATCGTTCCTGATGGAAACTCCATAGGTTCAATTCGTATTTTCTGAACTTCATTTGGTTTTATTTTTACAGTCTCTGCGGCGATGAGAGGCTCAAATCTACCTATTGCACTCCGTTTGAACATAAAGGGTTCAACTTCTATCTCTCGCTCACCTCTTGTTCTCTCATCCCTCCAGTAAACAAGTCTTCCCGAGAAGCTTTTGGAGAAGAATCTTGCCAGACTGGTTATTCTTTCACCTGGTGCAATATAATAAACATTGAGAATCCCAAGAATGTCTCCTTTTCGTATCTCTCCGTCAAAAACAGGCATGAAGAGAGCGTGTGTAATATACCGACTTTCTTCGACCTTTTTCTGCCTGCCATGATGAAGAAAATCAATAAGAGTGCCACATGCATGACGCATAATCGNGAGGGGAACCGGTATTGTATTGGGTGGTAGTTCAACCGTTTTCACCTTAATAACTCTTGCCCTCGAAGTTTTCACATTGACATTTTCATCAGCTATTACGGGGTACCATTCTCCGATGTTCCACCTCCTGTACCAGTAATCTGAGATTTTCATCCGCTCTCTGACAGTCACTCCGTTCTTTCGATAGACAAGATTGCATTCATGTGTTGATAGAGTTAAGGTTATAGATGGGGGTGAAATTCTCGATGCTTTTTCCAGAGGTGCGATTCCAGCGGAAAATACTTTAACAACTCCAATTAAATCTCCTTTCTCCACAACACCATCTTCAATCGCAAAAAATGCTGCTGAAACGATTTTTTTCCGATCTTCCACCCTAACAGGTCTGTCAGAGTATATGTCAATAACACTCCCCAGAGCATGTCTCATAATTGAGAGGGGCGAGATGATGGTATGGGATGGAATAGAGAGTGATTTGATCTTGATGAGGGAAATTGTGTTCTTTCTAACCTCTACCTCCTGGTCTGCAATTAAGTTCTTCCAGTATGCAACATTTGCCATTTTGAAGGCAGAGGGCCTAACATCGATCTCTTCCCTTACACTCTCCAATCTTTCAAAATCTTTAAAATAAACAGTACCAACCTTCATACCACCACCAGGTATCTATCATTAATAATCTTAATAAAACTTTCCCGCATGATGATGGTTTTATATCCTTCAGAAAATCTAATAACATGGGTCAGGAACTTGAAATCAGACTTGGAAAAAAAGTTGAGAAAATACTTCAAAAGTGGATAGACACAATACTTGCTGGCTACCCTATAAAACCTGCAATTGAAGTTGAAGAATACGTCAGAGATGCATGCAGTAAAATTCTTAGTGCAGTTTTTAGAATGTATGAGGGTAAAAGAGTCGACTACTTTGAACCTCTTGATGATTTGATGAGGTTTCTTGCAACAGACAGGAGGTTATCCCCCGGAGAGAGTATCAAACTTGTGGGTAATCTAAAAACACTAATTTCGAGTGAAATTGAGTTGAGTCAGAGTGAATTGGAAAAGCTGTCCACAATCATAGAAGAAATTATCTATAAAGCCTTTGATGCCTATATGGCTTGCAGAGAGGAGATATTTCAGCTGAGATTAAAAGAGAAGGAAAGGGATCTGGAGATCATGAGAAAAATAATTGAGTTTGCAGAAAAACCAGGAAAATTGGACTAATACCTTTATGTTTTAATCCTATCAGGATTGAATCCCTTCTTTATAAGTAACTCTCTTACTCTATTCACGTGATTTCCTTGAAGCTCTATAACCCCGTTTTTTACAGTTCCACCACATGCAAGTTTTGATTTCAAAAATTTCGCCAATTCTTCCAGATTTATCTCACCGCTATCGATACCCTCGATTATCGTCACTTCTTTCCCGTAGCGTCTTTTACCAACCTTTATAAAAATTTGCTGCTGCTCTTTAGCCACTTCCTCACAAACGCAGAGGTCTTTAGGTAGACCACACACCGGACATATCTCCGACATCTTCTGCAGGTACCCCCTTTTTTTAAGCTCTATAAAACTTACCTAAATTTTAAAGTTTCGGTCAGTAGACTCTCTCTATTTGGTGAGAAATCTTGAAAACCGCTCAACATTTAGAAGAGGATTGACGGAATATGCAAGATCTCAACTCCATCCTTGTATACTGTGATGTCTCCACCACTCTCCGATACGACTATGGCAACTGCTTTTGTCTCTTTTGTGATTGAGGCGCAGGCTATGTGTCTTCCTCCCAGCCCCATCTTTCCCCTTTCCCCCAGTTCTTTTGGTGACGCCTCAATGTATCTCCCTGCTGCGATGATTATTCCGTTTTCATCTACCACAAATACACCATCAAGCTGTGCAAATTCCATAACACTTTCCCATGTCTCAGGGTTCTTTATATCTCTATCATTTTCATCATGCCCCTCATAGGGATTCAAAATTATCTGTGCAGACCTCTTTAAAACCTCCTCAACATCTCCCATGACAAACGCTGTCCCAATCTTTTTACCCTCTCTCCCTCTGTTGGCAATGTTTAGAGCGACAGTTAATACCGACTTAAACGCTTCAGGAGAAACTCTGTCGGAACACTCTTGGACTGCTCGGGAAATCCCTCCCATTTCAGAACCGAGGATTGTTATACCCTTCAACATGTCGGTGTCTATAACCACAACAGCTTTTTCAAATTCAAGTCCACGAAGTGACAGCATAGTTGATATGTACTCTCTTGTTCTGTGAATGTATGAGAACTTTTCTGCGATGGATCTCTCAGGACTCTCCTCAAGATAATGAATCATACTATCAAGAAGTGTTGCATACTTTTTTGGTATCTGAATTACTTTGATATTGTCNAGTGATTTTCCAAATTCTCCAATGTCTGTTTTCGATACAACTGCCACAACTTCAATTCCCAGTTCTCTTGCCATTCTTGCAGCGCTTTCCATTAGTAGTTTGAGCATTAACATACATTTTCTGAAAAACAATTTTAAAGTTACGCAAGTATTATTTTACCATCAATCTTAAACTCGCTGGTGATGGAATTGAAAGTCAGCCTGGAGAAAATGTTATTCCCAACAGATACCTCTCCGTGCAGCAAAAAAATATCGATATGGGCCCAAGAATTGAGAGAGGCTGGTGTGGCCGAGGTAGGTATTCTGTTTGTTGTAAATCTAAACAAGGTCAGTGGCGTTGAAAGCGGTATTGACATAGACAAGTACATTCAGGAAGAATCAAAACGTGCGGATGAAGTCCTCCCGGAAATAGCAGAGATATTTGAAAGGGAAGGTATAAAAACTCAGATAATCAAGCCATTTCCGGCTGGAGATCCGGTAACCGAGATTCTCAGGAACTCATCTGGATACGATTTCATTGGAATGGGTTCACGAGGTCGCTCTTTATTTAAGGAAATTCTGCTCGGCAGCGTATCCGAAGGTGTCCTCAGAAAATCGCAGATTCCAGTTATGATATTCAAGTTCACAATTGAGGAGAAGGAGGAAGCTATTGAGTGTATAAATGTTCGCACTGAGCTTTTTTCCAAACTACTCGTTGCATATGATTTTTCCAGACATTCTCATAAGGCACTTGAATACGCTGAGTACGTAGCTGAAAGAACAGGTGGCAAAATATATCTTCTCCACGTGATGGAGGAGGACGAAGAACCTGAGGGAAGTCTAAGTGATGTAATTGAGAACGTGAGAAACAGGNGGTTGCTGGTTGAGAGTATTGTAAGAAAGGGGTCGCCGGCAAAGATCATACTTCGGGTTGCAGACGAGATTGGCGCGACAACCATATTCATGGGCTCCAGAGGGCTTGGAACACTTAAATCCATCCTACTTGGCAGCACTTCTGATACTGTTGTAAGGCGATCTGACGTTCCCGTATTTGTTTGCAAAACAGAGGAGGTGAACAGGTGAAGGTAAAGGGTAGAGCCTGGAAGTTCGGAGATGATATCTCCACTGACCACATAACACCTGGCAGATACTACCATCTCCGAAGCAATATGCCTGAGCTTGCAAAACACATAATGGAGGATGCTGATCCGTATTTTATGAAAAAATTCAAACCAGGTGACTTTATTGTTGCAGGGAAAAATTTCGGAATGGGTAGTAGCCGAGAACATGCTCCGCTGGCTTTGAAAATAGCAGGAGTTTCAGCCGTTATTGCAAAGTCTTTTGCGAGAATCTTTTACAGAAATGCCATTAATGTTGGTCTGCCGCTTTTAATCGCGGAAACTGAGGCTATAGATGATGGAGATCTGCTTGAAGTTGATCTACTCGCTGGTAAGGTAATCAATCTATCAAGGAGCGTTACGATCTCTGCAAGCCCTTTACCAGAGTTCATGTTGAGAATTCTGAATGAAGGGGGACTTATAAACTTCGTGAAGAAATACGGGGATATAACTGTGTAACTTGAGAGGAGACAAACTGACACGGCGACTGCAAACCTTTTTAATTTCCCTGCCCTGAGTTGTAATTATGACTTTCACTCACGTAAGCGAGGGAAAGGTTAGGATGGTTGACATTTCTCATAAAGATGCTGTTGCAAGGATGGCAACAGCTGAAGGGTTCATTAAATTAAAAAGGGAGACTGTTAAAGCGATACTCAGAGATGAAGTTGCAAAGGGAAATGTTATTGCAACCGCTAATATCGCAGGAGTGCTTGCAGTAAAGAGAACTCCCGAGTTGATCCCTATGTGTCATCCAATTCCCATTACATCCATTAATTTTGATTTTGACGTTGTAGAGGGTGATGAAGGTAATGAAAATGATGAAGAAGCAGGTGTAAAGGTTAAATGCACAGTGAAAGCCTTTTCCAAAACCGGTGTAGAGATGGAAGCTGTTACAGGTGTTAGTGCAGCACTGCTTACAATATGGGATATGGTGAAATCCCTGGAAAAGGATGAAAGCGGAAATTACCCGGTTACAGCAATTAAAGATGTCAGAGTGGTTGAAAAGATTGTCGAAAGGTGATAAAATTGATTGACAGAATAAAAAAGTTTGTCTTCGGTGGAGAAAAAGAGAGAGAGGTTATAGAAAAATTCCGGGAACATATAAATCTTATAATTGATTCCAATGAAGCCCTGAGAGCTGTGATTGAGCATGGAGACAGAGATATGATAGACGAGATCTGTGAGATCGAGAGAATGGGGGATACTATACGAAGGGAGATTATGCTCAGCATATATGGGGGAGCATTCATTCCCGCTCTGAGACAGAATCTCTGCCATCTTGCAGAATCTCTTGACGAGATACTCGACGAACTCGAAGACGTTGCAAATCTTCTCTATTTAATTGAGAGAGTCCCTGAAGAACTTCTTCCGGATTTATCTCGAGTAGCGGAATTGAATTCCAAAATGAGTGAGTATCTTCTTCAATCCTTTGATGCCCTGGAAAAAAGTGGGGATCTCGCAGGGATCCTCCTGAAATTGAAGATAGCAGAGGAGGAAGTTGACAGAATAAAGGGGAGAATCTACAGAAAACTCAAAAAGCTCGATATGGGAGCTTTTCCCGAGTGGTACTTTTTCATAAAATTCATAGAAAAAATGGTAAATGTAAGTGATCTGATAGAGGACTCAGGAGACATAATTCAAATGCTGAATGTGAGTCTCAGGTAAAGAATGAAATGCGCAGTAATTGTGATACTGGATGGTGTAGGATACAGAATATTCAGGAAACTTCTTAAAAAAGGNAGAATTCCTTTTATAGAAGAGGTCTCAAAGGAAGGCGTATTTTTTGAGAAATGCTATTCAGTTTTTCCGTCAGCAACCGTTAGCGGTCATGCATCCATCTCTACTACCTCTTATCCTGCAGAACATGGATTGGTTGGACAATCATGGTTCGATCGCAAAAAACGTGAGTTCATCGGCTATGACTTTGAACTCACAATGCCTGATAACTGGATAGACGCCTCCACGAATCTCAATGATGAGCATCTCTCCACCAAGACATGTTTTGAAATTGTCAAGAGTTTCGGTATCAAGACATTCAGTATTGATCTGGTCAGAAAGGGAGCAGATTTGAAAATGAGCTTCATAGCTCCTGGTGTTGATAGAGGAGTTGCTCTGGCAGGCAAGCTGATGTTTCTCAGAAGATTCGCCAGATACCGGGGAGTTAAAAGAAAGTCATTTCTGAAAAAACTCGTCCTGAAATTGTTCCCTTTCCACACCCTTCAACATGAAATTGCTGTCAGAAATACGATTAAAGCAGTTAAAACAGGTTGTAGATTTGGTATTACCTGGTTNATGGAGACCGACGCAGCCAGTCATCTTTTTGGACCCGACAGNATGGAGGGTGTTGAAGGAAAGCCGTATATATACGATTCTGCTGAAGATGCGATTAGAGATGCTGATGAAGAGCTTGAAAAACTTTATAAAAATCTCAGCAAGATGTACGAACCCGTAATAGGTATTGTTAGTGACCACGGCCAAGTTAAACTCGAGAGGGGAAACAGATACCATGTAGATCTATCAGAAGAGTTTGAGAANGATGGAATAAACGCTTTCACAAACTTGGATCCACATGAATATGAGAAGAGGACCGGGAAAAAAGCAGATGTTATTTTTGCTTCAAGCGGTCCGAGAATGAGTCACATCTATATTCTGAATAAAAATAAGGAAGGGGAGGTTTTCAATACACTCCAGAACCTGGAAAGTGTTGAATTCGTGTTTTTCAGAGAAAACGGACGAATTTACCTCTGTAAAAAAGGTGAAATCGCTGACATTGATGAATACGAGTTTGGTGATGAGTTCCCCAGAGCATCAGAGAGAATAGAGGGGTTGATGTCCAGTCCCAGATGTGGAGATTTTGTGATAACTGCGAGAAAAGGCTATGAATTTGAGCGCTCCGAATACATGGGTGCTCATGGTGGATTACATTTTGATGAATCAACGGGCTTCGGAGTTATTCATTCTCCAAATCATTCAGAAATAGTTCGAGAAGGAATGATTACCGATATTGTTCCTTCAATTCTGAAAATCCTGGGAGTGAAGAACTGCAAGAAATAATTAAATACTACCTCGAAACCACGCAGAAAATTTAATTTCACGGGTGATGGTACAGGAAAGAAATTATGAGCAAATGTGTATCGATTTAAAATTTGCCCCCGTGGGGTAGCGGACATCCTGAGGGCCTTCGGAGCCTTCGACCCGGGTTCAATTCCCGGCGGGGGCGTGACTTTCAGCATCCATACGATATTCCGGCAAAAATTTAAACTGTGTCCACCAATTCAGCAGCAATGCACTGGGCAGACGTGATAGCAGCCGAACTCATGAAAAGAGGTAATAAACACAGAATAGCTACTGGTATCTCCCCTTCAGGACACATTCATCTCGGCAATCTCAGAGAGATGTTGACCGCAGATGCAATCAGGAGAGCCCTGATAGATGCTGGTGGTGAAGCTGAGATGGTATATATTGCAGACGATTTTGACCCACTACGCCGCAGATATCCATTTTTACCCGAAGAATACGAGGAATATGTCGGTATGCCACTTTCAACAATCCCCGATCCAGAGGGATGCCATGAAAACTATTCTGAACATTTCCTCCAACCCTTTCTTGAGTCTCTTGAAATTCTTTCAATCCCTGTTACTGTATTCAGAGCAAGCAGAATGTATAGAGAGGGTGTGTATGAAGAGAAGATAAAAACTGCACTGAGTAGAAGGGAGGAAATTGCAAGTATAATTGAAGAAGTAACAGGCAGAGAAATTGAGGAGAACTGGTATCCATTTATGCCAGTGTGCAGAGAGTGTGGTAGAATAAATACGACTCATGTCACAGGATTCGATGAAAACCACATAAGCTACAGATGTGATTGCGGAGCAGTTGGCGAAGTAAAGTACAACGAAGGGAAGCTTACTTGGCGAGTTGATTGGGCTGCAAGATGGCAACTCTTGAATATAACATGCGAGCCATTTGGGAAGGATCATGCTGCAGCAGGAGGCAGCTACGATACAGGAAAAAGAATTTCAAAGGAGATTTTTAACTATGAACCTCCCTACCCTGTTCCTTATGAATGGATACACCTCAAGGGTGTTGGAGCGATGAAGAGTTCCAGAGGAATAGTGATTCCAGTAAGGGAGATGGTGGAAATCCTTCCTCCCGAGATAGTGAGATACATAGTTATAAGAGTAAAACCGGAACGACATATCGAATTTGATCCGGGACTCGGTTTGCTGGACATCATTGATGAATTTGAAGAAAGATTTACCGAAAACGATAGAAGTGTACAGTTGAGTCTTGTTGGAGAAGTCGAATATTCTGAAGTTCCATTCAGACACCTGATCGTGGTAGGGCAGATTGCTAACTGGGATGTTGATAAAACCATCGAAATCCTTGCAAGNACCGGGTACAGAATAAGCGAGAAGGAGCGAAGAGATATTGAAAGAAGGTTGAAATATGCAAAAAGCTGGATAGAAAAATATGCACCTGATAAAATTAAATTTTCAATCCCCGAGTCAGTAGAGGCAAATCTCAATCACGAGGAGAGAATTTTTCTGTGGAGATATCAGGAAAAGCTGGACGAGAATATGACCCCAGAACAAGTTCATACTCTTGTCTATGAGATTGCAAAAGAAACTGGTATAAAGCCTGCAAAGGCTTTTCAGGCAATATACAAAGCAATACTGGGCAAGTCCTATGGACCAAGAGCTGGATATTTTATAAAATCTCTTGGGGTTAGATGGGTAAAAGAACGATTCAGGAAAATTCTGACTGAAAACGATGCACATGAAGTTCAGAAGAATTGAAGCTGGCAGCTATTACACCTACCTTCCGGAAGGATGCAGAATATGCCGAAAGGGGGCTAAACTAACACTGTTTTTAACAGGTAAATGCCACTCACACTGCTTCTACTGCCCTGTATCTTTTGAAAGACGGAATAAAGATAGCATTTATGCAAATGAGAGGGCTGTTGAGTCAATTGATGACTTTATTGAGGAGGTAGAACTGATGAGTGCAGAAGGAGTAGCAATAACCGGTGGAGAACCGCTCCTTAAAATCGAGAGAGTGAGAAAGTTCATTGATGTTTCAAAGAAACTNGATCTCCACATACACATCTATACATCAATTCCAGCAGACGAGAGAATTTTAAGGAAACTCTCTGGAGTTGATGAGGTCAGATTTCATCCACCAGAACTTCGAGGAATCGAGAAATACAAAAAATCCATATTAACCGCTAAAAAACTGGGAATGGATGCTGGGTTCGAAATCCCAGCGGTTAAATATGAACCTGAAATTGTTAGAATTGTGAATGAATGCGACGCTTTTCTGAATGTTAATCAGCTTGAAGTTAGCGAGACAAATTACCGGATACTAATGAAAATGGGTTACAGAATCGTTGACTATTATGTGGAATCCGATAAGGTTGTAAAACAATACGAGAGGGCAAGAAAATTCCACTACTGCAGCGCAAAATTCAAGGATTCAGCACAATTTCGTCGAAGACTTATAAGAATGGCTATGAACCACCCTGAATTCTACAAAGTTACCAGAGATGGCACCATCATTTGCTGCCTGATTGAAGGTAGCAACAGGCTTGAGGTGGCTGAAGAAATTCTTAAGAACCATGGTTTTGATTATGTGAGGGTAGATGAAGGATTTGAAACGGACATCGAAGTGGTTGAAAAAATTGGAGAACTTTTAAAAGCTGAAGGATTCAGGCTTAAACTAATTGAAAGATATCCCACTTCCAGAAGAATCGTGCTGGAAGTCCAGGAAATTTAGAAAGCCGGGGGTATGACGGCGGGATTTGTAGTTAAAGGAACGATGGGTATGAACAGCGAAATTGAGATGAGGATAAGGAAGTATCTAGAAAGAGACAAGAACGGAATCAGAAGAGAGCTTATTAGAATACTCCTTGAGGGTAGAAAGTTCACGACGGAAGAGATACACAGAAAACTTGTTGAAAGAGGGTTTAATATCAATGTCAGGGGAGTCTCAGCCATGGTTGGTTTGATCGGGGCAAGACTTGGTATTCTGAAAACGGAACTGGGGGAGAAAAACAGATACTACCTGAGAAAGGAGTATGGAGATCTTGTAAAAAGAGTGCTCCAAGAATTTGAAAGTTAGAACAGAGAAAAAGATTGTGGAATAAAAAATTATTTAATAGTATAACATAAAAAATTAAGTTTAGAGGATGAAGAGGCTGGTATATCGTATCTACGAGAGAAAACTTCTTCAAGAGCTGAAGAGAGGAGAGATGCCTGAACACATAGCTATAATTATGGACGGGAACAGAAGGTATGCCCGCAAAATGGGNCTTGAACCATATCAGGGNCACATCTTCGGCTCAAAAAAGGCTGAAGAAGTTCTCGAGTGGTGCTGGGAACTCGGAATAAAAATGCTCACACTTTACGCTTTCTCGACAGAAAATTTCAGGAGAAGTGAAGAAGAGAAAAGAAAATTATTTTCTCTTCTTGAGAGAGAGTTAAACAGACTTCTCAAGGATAGACGAACCTATGAGAGGAAAATGAGAGTCAGAGTTGTCGGTAAACGGGAACTTTTGCCGCCTAAACTTGTTAGGGTCATTGAGAAAGTTGAACAGGCTACAGAGAGTCATAATAGGCATTTTCTGAACATTGCAATTGCATACGGGGGAAGGCAGGAAATTGTTGATGCTGCAAGGAGAATTCTAGACAAGATAAGAAGAGGAGTATTATCCCCCGATGAGATAAATGAGAATGTGATCGGGGAACATTTATATGGTGATGGGAAGTATGCAGATGTTGACCTGATAATTAGAACGGGAGGGGAGCAGAGGCTGTCTAACTTCCTCCCATGGCAGGCAGCCAAAAGCGTCGCATATTTCTGCGACGTTTACTGGCCAGAGTTCAGAAAGATTGACCTGCTGAGAGCCATAAGAGCCTGGCAGTTCAGGAGGTGTTTGAATGTCGGCGAAGCTGAAGTATGAATTCAGAAGGAAGCTTGAGGAGCTTGAAAAATACAGAGGTAGAGGTACCGAGCTCATAACACTTTACATCCCTCCGGATAAGAACATAGCAGATATTTCAAACCAGCTCAGAAGCGAGCTGAGCCAGGCCTCCAACATAAAATCAAAGCAAACCAGAACAAATGTAATGGCAGGGCTTGAGGCAATTCTTAACAGATTGAAGTACTTCAAAAAACCACCTGAACACGGAATGGTAATAATAAGCGGAGTTGTAAACATAAACGGCAAGGAGAAGCACATTACTGAAATTATCGAGCCTCCTGAACCAGTCCCACTCTACAAATACCACTGTGACTCAAAGTTTTACCTTGATCCTCTCAAAGAAATGCTTGTCGAGAAAAAAATATACGGTCTGCTCGTGATAGATAGAAGAGAAGCAACTGTTGGAATTCTGAAAGGAAAGAGAATAGAAGTTCTCGACTATGACACATCTATGGTTCCTGGAAAGCACAGACAGGGTGGACAGAGCAGCGTGAGATTCGAGAGATTAAGGGAGATAGCCATCCATGAGTTTTACAAGAAAGTTGGAGAAATGGTAAGCGAGGCTTTGCTCCCCTACAAAGACAGACTCGTTGGAATACTGATTGGTGGACCGTCGCCAACCAAGGAGGAGTTCTATGAAGGTGAGTACCTCCATCACGAACTTCAGAGAAAGGTGATCGGACTCTTTGATGTGGGGTACACAGATGAAAGTGGACTTTACGAGCTTGTGGAGAAGGCGAAAGACGTGCTTGAGGAAGTTGATCTGATAAGAGAGAAAAGGTTGATGCAGAGGTTTATGCAGGAAGTTGCTAAGGATGGACTGGCTGCCTATGGTGAGGAGGAGGTACGAAGATATCTGGAGTTGGGCGCAGTTGACACTCTCCTTCTCTCCGAGGATCTGAGATACGAGAGAGTCAAATATCGTTGCCCGAAATGCGGCAAAGAAGNNATCGCAACTCTTAGAGAGGGGGGAGAAAGAACTCCTGTATGTGAAGATGATGCAGTTTCGATGGAGGAGGTTGAAAGAAGGGATATCGTGTTGGAACTTTCCGAACTTGCAGAAAGTATGGGTTCGAAAGTTGAATTCCTTTCNACCGAATCTGAAGAAGGAGAGATGCTCTACAAAGCATTTGGTGGCATCGCTGCTATTTTGAGGTTTAAGCCAGAGGGTTAGTTTCAACTCTTTGTTTCCAAAGAAGATAGCTAAAAATTTTAAGTCTTCTGTTCCCTTCCGTTTCATGAATTTTTCCGATTCTGATACCATCATGGAAAAGGAGAGAGAATTCCTCGTACATCTATATAAAAGGCAGAAAGTGATTTTTGAAAGGGGAGAAGGCTGTTATCTCTACGACATTAATGGGAAGAGATATCTTGACCTTGTAGCGGGGATAGCTGTAATTGGCATTGGACATTCCAATAGGGAGTTCATAAAACGTGTTGAAGAACAGCTCAAAAAACTTGTCCACACATCGAATCTCTACTACACCATCCCACAGATTCAGCTGGCAAAGAAATTAAAGGAAATTTCAGGAATGGACAAATTCTTTCTTTGCAACAGTGGAACAGAGGCTGTAGAGGCAGCTTTGAAGTTTGCAAGAAAGGCTACAGGGAAAAAGAAGTTCATAGCTTTTACGGGTTCATTTCACGGCCGAACAATGGGTTCGCTCTCAGTTACACACAAGGAAGCTTTCAGAAAACCTTTTGAACCATTGGTACAGCCAGTGGAATTTGCGGAGTTTAATAATATCAGCGATCTGGAAAAGAAAGTAGATGATGAAACCGCAGCAGTAATTGTGGAGCCNGTGCAGGGAGAGGCTGGTGTATATCCTGCAGATATGGAATTTATTAAAGCAATCTTCGATTTGAGAGATGAGTACGGTTTTGCGGTTATATTCGACGAAGTTCAGACGGGATTTGGAAGGACTGGGGAATGGTTCGGTAAGGATCATTTTGGTTTTAAGCCAGATATTATCACAATGGCTAAAGCTATGGGTTCGGGATTTCCGATAGGATGTGCGGGTGTGCGGGAATGGGTTGCAGAGAAACTTGAATATGGAAATCATGCATCAACTTTCGGTGGAAACCCTCTCGCATGTGCTGCTGCTCTTGCAACGATTGATATAATTGAGAGNCACGATCTGATCGGTAATTCCAGAGAAATGGGGAAGTATTTCCGCAAAAGACTGCGAGAGCTGTTCCAGGATGTTAGAGGTTTGGGTTTAATGATTGGATGCGGAGTGGAAAATGCACNGGGGATTGTTGAGAAATGTCTTGAACATGGGGTAATTGTGAACAGCACATCGGAAAACAACCTGAGGTTCGTTCCACCCCTCATAATATCAAGAGACGAGATAGATTTTGCTGTGGAGGTTCTCGGTAGAGTTGTGAGGGAATGAGAGAGAGACGATATGAGAACTGAGAGTGCAGAAATTTAACAGAAATTCACAACCGATCNAGATACATTTGAATACACCAAAAATCTATCGAAATAGTTATATGATTGCTTTTCAAAAGCCCGTCAATGGAGTTAAAATGCCATCTCTACACTTGGGAAGACATTCAAACTCTCTGCAGCACTCTTGCCAGAAAAATAAAAGATAGCGGGTATATTCCGGATGTAATCGTTGCAGTTGCCAGAGGTGGTTGGGTTCCAGCGAGATTGCTTTGTGACTTTCTGGACATCAGAGAGCTTTACAGTGTAAAGACTGAGCACTGGGGTGTTGTTGCTACTCCAGATGGAGAGGCAAGACTTACCCAACCTCTTAACATCGATTTGAAGGGTAAAAAAGTCCTTGTTGTTGACGACGTGGCGGACACGGGAGAAACGATCAAGGTTGTAATTGATCACGTGAAGGACTTCTCGCCAAAGGACATTAAAGTTGCTGTGGTTGATTATAAAAGAACGTCAAAGTTTATTCCGGATTTCTATGCAGCTGAGATGGAGGAGTGGAGGTGGATAGTTTATCCCTGGAGTTTGAGAGAGGACATTAAAGATTTAACCAGAAAAGCCGGAGTAAGCGATCCGAAGAAGGCTGTTAAAGTCCTGAAAGAGAAATTTGATCTGGAGGTTGATGAAGGGCTGGTGAGAGATGTCCTCTCAGATTGCTGACCACTCTGAACTTGAAAGTTTGAAAAGGTTCATCGAGGTTGCNAGGGGGGAAAGAAGGGCTGATCTTGCTATAAAAAATGTCGAAGTTGTCAACGTACTCACTGAGGAAATATACACTGCTGACATAGCGATTTACGATGGAAGAATTGCCGGAGTGGGAAAATACCGTGGAATTGAGGAAATCGATGCAAGTGGTTGCTATGCTGTTCCTGGGTTAATCGACGCTCACACCCACATCGAGATGTCTATGCTCACAGTTTCAGAATTTGCCAGACTGGTGGTTCCGAGAGGCACGACATCTGTAATAGCAGACCCCCATGAAATAGCAAATGTCCTCGGNAAGGATGGAGTGAAATTGATTCTTGAAGAGTCAAGAGCAACCCCACTAAAGGTTTACTGCCTCGTTCCTCCCTGTGTTCCATCTTCTCCACTTGAAACGAGTGGNGCTGTGCTGGATCTATCCGACATCGCTGAACTTCTTCAACTTGAAAACATTCTTGGAATTGCGGAGGTTATGAACTTCCCTGGTGTGGTGGCTGGAGATGAAGAACTGCTGCTGAAGATCCTTGCAGCCAGAGGGATGATCGTGGATGGACACTTTGCCAGCGGTGGAGAAGTCGAGCTGAAAAAACTAAACGCCTACATAGCAGCTGGTATCATGTCCGATCATGAGAGTGTGAGTCTGGAGGAAGCAGAACACAAACTCAGACTTGGAATGAGAGTTATGATAAGAGAAGGTTCGGCTGCAAGAAATCTGAAAGCTCTGAAGGGTGTTGCTGGTAACAGGTATACGATGCTTGTAACTGACGGAGACAGAGACGTAATCGATCTGCTTGAAGAAGGTTATCTTGACCACGTCTTCAGAAGAGCGGTTGAAGAGGGAATCGATCCTATAAAAGCGCTTCAAATGCTAACCATAAATCCCGCCGAGTACTTCAGACTGAATTTAGGTGTTATAAATCCTGGAAGGTGTGCGGATGTAATCCTTCTCAAGAAATTTGAGTCATTCGATGTCTGGCGCGTGCTTGTGGATGGAAAGCAGCCAGTTTTCAAAAAATTCGAGTATCCAGATTTTGCAAGAAACACTGTTAGAGCAGAAAAACTCACCCCTGAAAGACTCAGACTCGGAAGAGGAGGCAGGGCAAGGATAATTGAGATCTACGACGGAGAGATAGTAACTGGAGAACTTGAAGAAAATGTTAACCAAGAGGGGGTTGATGTCGAGCGTGATATTCTGAAAGCCGTAGNTGTTGAGAGACACAGAAAGAGTGGGAGGGTAGGAAAAGCTCTTGTCAGAGGATTTGGACTGAAAAGGGGTGCTATTGCGCAGAGTATAGCTCATGACGCCCACAACATTGTTGCAGTTGGTGTAAGTGATCAGGAGATATGCAGAGCTGTTAATGAAGTGGTAGAGATGCAAGGTGGAATTGCCATTGCAGAAAGTGAGAAAATAACTTCACTTCAACTGAGAGTTGCTGGAATTATGAGTGATGAAAGAGCCGAAATTGTGGCAGAAAAACTGAAAAAACTTCGAAAAAAGATTGAGGAGCTTGGCTGTAAATTGAGGGCCCCTTTCACAACTCTCTCCTTTATAGCTCTTCCTGTAATCCCGAAGTTAAAGGTGACGGATCTTGGGCTGGTGGATGTTGAAAAATTTGAGATCGTCGACATATTTGTTGAGCAGTGATTTGCTGACTTGTCGAGCGAAATCCGGTTATATCCATCCAAGGATGCCGGCGAAAATTACAAGAAGCAAGGCGTCGATTCCAAGAATCGTGCCGGTTATAGCTACTTTTTTCNGCATGCTTTCCATATCGTAGATCCAATAGGCAACCAGGAAGAANTAGAGATAGCCAATGAAGAATATCGGTACAGGCATTTGAGCGCTCCACCAGGGATANTCCCAGATCAGAACTCCTGCGACATTCAGAATTATTTCAACAATAACGCAGCCAAGGGAGAGACTTGCTGCCATGAAAAGTCTGTTCGGGACTCCAAACATCTTTATTTCTTTATCTTCGGGCAGAATTTTAACTGCCACCAACCCCATTATGGCGAACATCATCGATATCTCTATGTTCAGACCGATTAAGATCAGATAAGCCGTCTTCCCTGGAGCCATCCATACAGCAGCATAGTTTGTAAAGTGGAAAACCAGAGCGTTCCATATCTCGTTGAACCAGTCACAACCCCAGAATGCAAGTGCTGCGAGAACTGCACTCCAGTTTTTTCTCTCAATTTCCACAGCGTAAACGTACAGAACAACAAGTAACAGTGTTATAACGTACCACTGAAACTGCGAAGCGTCCCTCAATATTGAAAGTGCCTCTATAGCAGCATCTGTTGGCATGGGGTAAAATAAGGACTAAAAAATATTAAAGTTTTGAGTGTATGAACTTTTGTAGATTTATATAATCCGTGATCTTAATGAGACAAATATAATTTCAAACTCAGCTCTGAACTATAATTCTAAAAATCATGATTTAAGGNTTTAATTGCAAATAATTCAATTTATCGTATATTTTAATTTTAGCCAAAATATTTTTAAATTCAAAACCCCCTGTCATGCCCATGCATTTCAATTGGTACGTGCTACCAATGGTAATACTTGCCATCTTACTCTCTCAATGCCACGCAGCAGTGATTTTCGGACCTGAAGAATATTCAGCTGGCACCAAGTCTTTTTACCA
>Ga0180908_1019_pt1 | contig 55189 bp, 56 predicted proteins | sample Deesub1362A_J573_FD_124169 | JGI IMG/M metagenome (GOLD analysis project Ga0180908, IMG submission 124169) | Archaeoglobus sp. JdFR-41 | reverse complement strand
TTTTTAACATCTTAGATTAATCTATTTCTTCAATTGAGCAAATTAACAAAAGAGGTGATGTGATTTGACCAGTATTGTTGTTTACGGATTGGTGAAAGCTCTTCACAATCTGGCTACAGTTTTGTGGATTGGTGGGTTAATACAACTATCTTTCGTCGTGTTGCCGGCTTTCAGGAAAAAGCTAAGAGAAAATGATGATCTGAAACCGATACTTGTGGATGTGCAGAGAAGGGTTTCGCTGTTTGTTACAGTCAGTATACCTGTTCTCGTGATAACGGGAATTCTTGAGTCCCTACACTCAAAAGAGTTCATAGGCTTCTTCAGCTTTGGTAACACATACTCAACTCTGCTGTCGGTGAAACATATTTTGGTAATTGCAATGATATGTATAGCAATTTCAAGGAAGANCTTGATGAGAAGAAACGCAAAGTTAAAAACGAGTGGAGGTCTAACTGCTACAATGATTCTCGTTAACGCATTATTGGGAGTTGCAGTTGTAATCCTGAGCGGATTCTGCTCGGCAGTGGGATCATGAATTTCACCATTGTCTTTGTTGACCTCTTCGCATTAGCCTGTTTGATAGTTGCACTCGCAAAAGATAGAGCGAAGACAAAGCTTGCTTTAGTCATAGCTCTAAGATCTTTCATACGCATTTTACCTGCAGTAGGAGCGACTATAATCTTGATAGGACTTATACTGAGCTTTGTCTCAAAAGACCAAATTTCTGGTATTATTGGAGAACAAGCTGGACTGAGAGGAATTTTTATAGTCGCATTACTGGGAACAATACTACACATTCCATCAATAATTTCCTTTCCATTGGCTGCATCACTGCTGAAAGGGGGTGCATCCGTTACAGCTGTTGCCGTATTCATAACTACACTGACGATGATAGGTGTGGTGACGCTACCACTTGAAATCAGAGAACTGGGAAAGAAATTTGCTGTGCTGAGAAACATTTTGAGTTTTTTCATCGCAATTCTCATTGGATTGATCATGGGGATGTTGTTATGAAAAACAGAAAGAGTATTCCAGCAGATCTTGTTTTCTTATCAGTCGTTTCGTGTGCAGCAATAGCTCTGCTGCTGGTTTTTCNGGAGAAGCAGGAAAAAGTTTTTGCTACATCTCGGGAATTTTTCCTTGAAATGGCGTTGATTCTTCNGGCTGTTATGGTACTGGTGGGCTTATTCAGTGTTTTTATACCTAAAGAGCTGGTTGGGAAGTACTTAAGCAAAGAAGCTGGACTAAAAGGCGTATTTGCAGCGATGGTTATGGGCTCTTTACCCACTGGTCCTCTGTACGTGGCATTCCCGATTGCTTCGGCACTGCTAAAAAAAGGAGCAAGAATTTCGAATGTCACGGTTTTTCTTACGGCTTGGTCGTGCATAAAACTCCCTCAAGAGCTTATTGAGCTTGAGTTTCTGGGTGTAAACTTCATGGTGGCGAGGTTGGTTTTGACTGCGATCTTCGCAACATTAATGGGTTTTCTGCTGGAACAGATAATCAGTAGTGCTAAGTCAAATTTTGAAACCCAAAGTTTTTAATTTTCTACATTTAACAATTAATTATGTGTGAATTTTGCAAACAGTTCGGGGAAAAGACGAAATGGTACCTGAATCCAAAGAATTACAGTGAGGAGGTTCTCAGGTCTGAAAGGGCTATGAGGGATATGGCTGATGTTCTCGGGTTTGTAAGTGGTACAATTATTGAAGTTCTTGCAGGTCCTCAGAGACAGACGTTTGAGGAAACATCAGCAGCGATGGTTGACACTTTTCTTCCTGATATCAGGGATGAGGACGCAATGAACATGCTAAACACAATGCTTGAAAATTCCCACGGTGGACAGGTAATTCCGCTTGAAGATGCGATAAAAGCCGTGGAAATTGCAAGAGAGCCCATAATGATTCAGGAATGCTATTGTAGAAAGTACTTCGGCGGTGAAGGGAAATACGCGTGTATGTGGTTCTATCCTGTTTCAGTTGAGGCGGATGAAAAGAGACCATGGGAGGATCACAGGAAAATTACAAAGGAGGAAGCGAAGAAACTTCTCGAGGAACTTGATGAGGAAGGTTGCTATCATGCAATTTACTGGGCTCCGATACCGTATCCGATCTGCATATGCAACTGTGATCCTCTCTTTTGCATATCGTTCAAGGCAAGAATGGCATATGGAGTCAGAAATGCGGTTGTTAAGGGAGAGTACGTTGCTATTGTCGATATGGAGAAATGCAATGGATGTAAGGAATGCATGCTCAGATGCTCTTTTGGGGCCATTCGATACTCACCACTCGTCAAAAAGGTTTATGTTGACATCCTGCGCTGTTTCGGTTGTGGACTGTGCAGAAGAGCGTGCGCGGAGGATGCGATAAAACTTGTTGACAGGGAAAAAATTCCGGCTGTAAGGGAGGAATTCTGATGTATCCGCCTAGACCATTCATTGAGATTGATCAGGAGAAGTGCGGCAATCCTGTAGAATGCATGAAATGTATTCAGATATGCCCTTACCGCCTTCTTGGATTACTTCAGACCGAGCCACCTGAACCTGGAAGTCCCGAGGGTCCGAAGGAATTCAATCTTATAGCAGCTTTCAGAATTATGTGTACTGCATGTGGTATGTGCCAGGAGGTCTGTCCAAAGGATGCGATAAAGGTTTACGCAGAAGTTTGACTGGAAGCTCCTGAACATCAGCTCTGGATAACTCCAAATTCAGCCAGGTAGTAGTGGATATTTGCAAGAAAGTCATTCAGCTTGTCGAATGGAACAATAAGGCAGTTACTGTGGATGTAAATCTGGTCATCGATGAGTGAAACGATCACAGGCAGAGCTCTTTTTCCTGCTATTTTTGAGTACCTCTGGCATCTTTTAAAGTGTTTTTCTGCCTCGTTTTTCAGGTGAGAGCGTCTGTACCTTCTGGCTGAGTAGAACTTTGCGTCTATACAGATGAGCAGATTAAATCGTTCAGCAACAACATCGATTTCAGATCTCCCTTCGTTATCTTTAAAAACAACTCTGAAAGAGGTTTTAAACTCGTGTGCGTCAAATATCTTCCTGACAGCCTCCTCAAATTCCTGCCATTTTTCCGGATCTCTCTCACTCATCTCTCTCCCATCACTCATGCTCATCTGATTGAATTTCTACCTTCTTCGCTCAGCTCATTTCTGTCGATAAATACGATTGTGTATTTTACAGCTTCATCGTATTCCTCATCATCGAGATTGAATACATCAGCAGCGATGGCAATCTCTGTGAGGAAATACTCCTTCTCACCCAGGTGTGACGTAATCTTTTCCCTTCTCACCGCTGTTTGATCACTCGACACAACCACCACCGTCTCCTCATCGAAGTGACCCTCGATGAACTTCAAAAAAGATTCCTTGCTGAGAACGTAGGTTGGCATAGTAGATCTTCAATTCAGGTCTTTAAACTTTTTCAGAAAAATTTCTGTTTTGAAATTTTCCTAAGTGAATTTCAGGGCTCTTCTGCAATTTTTCCTCTATTAGTGAGCAATTTTACTGGATTTTTACATAATTCCCCTAATCTCATCGAACAGTTCCTGGAGCGCATCATACCAGTCTATCTCGCCCCTCTCAACAGCATCCATTTTCTCTTCAAGAATTCTCGTTCTGTCTTCAGAGACGAAAGAGGCATAATTTTGTGAGAGATACGAGTAAACCCTCTCACCGAGTTTGGTTGGAAATATTCTGCCATTCTTCTCCACGATATAGTTGCGAATGAAGAGTCTGTCAATTATCGTGGCAAACGTAGATGGTCTGCCTATTCCCTTTTCTCTCATCATCTGGACAATCTCTGACTGTGTGTAGAGAGGAGCTTCCGGTACTTTTCGTATTTCTGCGGTTACCTTTATCTTTCCCTCTGGCAACTCTTTTCTTATCCAAACAGACCTGTACAGTTCGAAAGCTCTACCGGAGGCATTTATTACTCTTTCCTCTTCAACTTCTCTGCCATCGTAGGTTATCCTGTATTTTCTCACCCAAATCTCGTATGATTTGCACTGTGAAGCCATGAAACGCCGGAAAATGATATCATAGAGGGCAAAATGTCTCCAGTTAAGTCCTTCGACATTTATAACGTTTTCGTGAATTAGTCTCTGGAGAGTATCTCTGTCAACGGCTCTGGTGGGTCTTATACATTCATGCGCACCCTCCGTATGCCAATCTCTCCCCTCAAAATCGTCTCCAAGATAGTCTTTTGCAATTCTCAGTCCTACCTCACTCACNCTCGTGGAATCCGTTCTGTGGTACGTGATGAGACCATTCTCAAAAAGATCTTGTGCCAGCTGCATAGCCTCTTTTGCGGATATTTTTAAAATCTGGTTTGCATCTCTTAAAAGGGAGTCAGTGGTGTATGGAGGAAGTGGAATTCTCTTCTCCTTTCTCTCCTCAATAAGGGCTATTTCAATTTCCAGATTTCTTTTGTCACATTCAAGAACGAGATCAAGGTCGCGGATGATTGCAATGGATTTTCTTTTCTTTGAAATCCTGTATCTGTCAATTATCCAACCCAGGACAGGTGTTTGGGCTCTTCCAGCAGAGAGATTTCTGTTTCCAAAAACATCCCAGAGTTTCTGGCTGAGAACGAAGCCGATCCATCGATCTTCTATTCGCCTGACCATCTGTGCCTTCACATAGTTCTCGTTAATGTCTCTCAGATTNTCAAGTGCTTGGCTCACAGCTCTTTTTGTCACCTCGTGAAATTCTGCCCTTTTTATCGATCCGCATCCTGAAAGTAGATTTCTGAGATCCCAGGCTATTTTTTCACCCTCAGTGTCCGGGTCAGTCCCTATAATAACAAGCTCTGTATCATGAGCGAGTTTTCTCATGACTTCAATTCTCTTTTTCGAGTCATCTATATCCTCGCTTCCACATTTCGGACACGANTNACGGTTCTCGGTGAACTGATGGTTACAGTTCCGGCACCTCTTTATGGATGCGTAAACAGGTACAAACCTTTCATTTAACTCAACACCATGAAATCCCCTATTGGTTATCAGATCTGTAATATGTCCGATACTTGCCGTCACCAGTAAAAGGTACTTTTCCATCGGGATCTCGTAGACGACCACACCATCAGCAACTTTGATACTTGGTTTTCCAAAAAATCGCGAAATCTGTCTCGCTTTAGTGGGACTCTCAACTATGAAAAGAGCTGGTTTTATGACATCGAACTCGGTTTTTCTTGTGTATCTTTCTCTGCTCTCGTCCAGCTCTCTTCTCAATTTTTCAAAATTAACCTCCGACAGGTCCTTGAATTCTATATCATAGTACTTGCTCCTCTGNATGAATGCATTGAGAACCTCCACGTCGTTCTCCAGTAAAAAGCTCGCCCCTCTTGTTATCCCACCTGCAAAAAGTCTTGAAGTCCTACCGGATCCCTGAATATACGTTCTGATATCTGGAAAAATTACCTCTCGCTCCCTCACAACCACATCTCCAGCACGCTCGTCTCCCCTCTTAATCAGATCTTTCAGAATTTTCCTGAGTTCTTCCACGACATCCGGTTTTGATTCCAGTTTGTTGAGAATAGGTAAAAATCTCCCGATTTTTTCATTGTTTCTGTAAATAAGGGCGAGAATCCGAATCATTCCAGGAGAGAGGTTATCAATATCATCCATTCTTATTCTAAAAACTGGACAGCCTGTAAAGATTACAAATCTTATTCTTTCGGGTAGATCAAGTCCTCTGATAAGTGCTCCATAGTAGTGTGCTGTACCTATCAGGTAATCGAGTTCTCCAACAGCAAATTTTTTGAAGTTTTCAGTGCTTTTGCCTGTAGTAGCACTAACAAGCCCGATTTTGAATTTGTCCTTNAAAATCTCGTGGATTTTTTCAGCTTCTTCAATGGTTCTTGCGTATATCAGTCCCCCACTGCCCAGTAGCTGCATGATTTTTGAGATCGTCTCAATACTTTCATTTCTAACAGCTACATCTTCTATATTTCTAACTGTGAATCTGGATGATCCTATGTCAAAATTGAGTAGTTTTCTGAAAAGTTCTGCTTTTTTCCCTTTTTTTGCAGTTGCTGTTGAAACCATAAGGCAACCTCTCGCCTCTCCTTTCCATCCGTTGTCCCAGTAAAAACCAAGAAGCTGGAGAATTCTGTCAACGTTTTTCGATGCTTTTAAGATCGAATCAACATCGTCAACAAAAATGAAGTCGAACATCATGTTTTTGAGATGGTTAAAGTTTCTTGACAGGAATTGCGTGGTTGTTATGAGTATACTGTACTTTTCTATGTTTTCAAAAAACTTTTCTTTCTGATCTTTTTTCAATCTCCCATGGTAAAACCCGATTCCAATTATTGAGTCTTCTTCGTTTTTGCTGTCTTCAAAGTTAAATGCTGTCTTTATTCCGAGTTTATCTGAATATGATCGGAGGTTATCTACACACTGATTTACAAGCAGGGAAGTGGGAAGGATGAGATAGCATCGTTTTCCCTTTAGTGCCAGAAAAAGAGACATTGCAGTGCCAAAAGAGGTTTTACCCACACCAGTTGGAGCAGTTGCAGCAAAACTTTCCCCCCTTAGTATCCTCTTTGCCCACATCCGCTGAATCGCTCTTGGCTCTCCGACACAGTTTCTGAAAAAAGAGAAAAACTCCTCAGCAACCTCATCTACATCCAGTCTGCACAACTCCTTCCCTTTAGAGTTGCATAACACAGCCTCAATCTCGTGGGTGTGTAGATCCCCATCGCATACAGGGCAGAGGTTTGAGTATATTACTTCCATTAACCTAATTTTTGATTCATGGAATTAAAATAGACATCGATTGTTCTGGAGGCAGGTTTTGGTTGNAGATTGCAGGTAGTGTAGANAGTGTCACACTATGGGGCTATTTAGAGAGAGGTTAAGGTTGCTGAACAGCCCGCAACAATATCTTTATAAACCAGACTGCTGAGTTCAGCAGCATGGAATTCAGAGTGGTCATATCAGATCCTGGGACGGGAAGAGCCTATCAGAGAGTCGTTGAAGGGGCGAATGCCAACAGGCTAATAGGTAAGAAAATTGGCGATGTTGTTAGTGGTACTGTTGTGGATCTCCCACCCGATTATGAACTTCAGATTACCGGAGGGACGGATAAAGATGGTTTTCCGATGCGTCCGGATCTGCCGGGGAGTGGGAGAAAGAGAATTCTCTTATCAGGTAGCACGGGTTTCAGACCAAAGGAGAAGGGGCTGAGAAGAAGAAAGACTGTCAGGGGTAAGGTTATCTCGAGAGACACAATGCAGATAAACATGAAGGTTGTAAAACAGGGCAAGGTGCCTCTTGAAGAGATATTTAAGCATTCTGAAGGTTAAATGGAGTTAAATGGGGATACTCGAAGATAAGAAAAGAGCCAGAGTTTTTTACCGTTACTTTTCGAAAATTTACGACAGGGTGAACCCGCTCTTTTACTCTAAAAGGATGAGGGAGACTGTGGTAGATATGGCTGAGTTATCTTCTGCAGACCTTGTTCTCGAAGTTGGTTGTGGGACGGGATTCACAACCGAGGAAATCTGCAGGAGAATTGATGAATCGCGTGTTTATGCACTGGACATAACACCGGAGCAGATGATGAAAGCGGTAAAAAGATTCAAAAGAGTAAATTTCGTTCTGGGTGATGCAGAAAATCTTCCTTTTGGAGATAGAATTTTTGATGCAGTGATATCGGCTGGCAGCATTGAGTACTGGCCAAATCCTCAAAAAGGGATAGATGAAATGGCAAGAGTCACAAAAAGTGGTGGAAGAGTGGTCATCCTCGCACCAAGAAAGCCTGATAATCCTCTCGTGCGAAAATTTGCTGAAAGCATAATGCTTTTCCCATCAACTCAACAGTGTGTGGAGTGGTTTGATGCTGCCGGCCTTGAAGATATAAAATTCGTTGAGATGGGTCCGTACAGATTCTGGTCTAAGCTTGTGGTGATTATCAGTGGGAGAGTTCCCTAATAAATCACAACTCTTCAGGGTCAAGACTCAAGACTGAGGATGAAATCTCTAACTTCCGCTGTGAGGNTATCAAATACCCCAAAATAAAAGTGGTCTGTATTGAGTTTGATAATCTTCTTGGGTTCTGAGCATTTTTCAAAGAGTTTCAAACTCTGGTTGAGGGATATGAACTGATCCTTAACTGCAATAATGAAAAGTTTTGGTATCTCGGCGTCTTTGAATTCTACTGAATTCATTTTCGGGAGTGGTGAGATGAACACAGCAGCCTCGCAGAATTCAGCGATATTGGAGGCTATCAGACTTCCAAACGAGTAACCTATCACGACGACTGAGCTGTGCCTGTCTTTCAGGTAACTCAAACAAATTTTGGCATCCTCTATCTCTCCAATACCTCCTCTGAATGGTTCTCTGTAATCAAATCGGAGGGTTGAAATATTGTTTCTAAGAAGTTCGNCTGAAATCCTTTCTAAACGGATATCAAATCTGCTTCCCCCCATCAGTGGGTGCGGTGGGCACATCATAGCAACCCTGTCGCCTCTAATCTCATAGGTTGCATAAATTGAGTCTATTTCAATGTCTGCCATTTTCCCTCACCTTTTTTGAGTAGTCANGTTTCAGTCATTGTTAAAGATTCTTTTTCCTTTTTTCTTTATGTTGCCTATCGCTTCAAACGCCGAATCACCAACTCTTCCGCCCTCTCCTGCAACTTCTTCAAGCAGCGCTATATCCTCATCGTTTCCGATTATACCAAGCATCATCGCTGCATCCTCTCTTATTCGTGCATCATCGTGTTTCATCATTTTCAGAATCACATNTTTTGCAGCCTCTGTGATTTGCGGATCAATTTTGTGAAGAGCCTCAATTGCAGCCATCGCTCCAAGTCTCACTATGAACTCTCTGTGTGACATCAATTCTGCCAGTGTCGTTATCAGTTCCCTGTTCTGCAACACGAGTTTCTTTACTTCCTCTATCTCTCCACCAATCAACTTTTCAGCAAAGTAATCATGGTAATCTCCACTTTCGTGCATCTCAATCCACTTTTCAACTTCGCTTTCGGTCATCGCTCCGCTAATTCTAAAATTCCCTATAATTGTGAGAGGTACGCTTTCAATATTGTATTTTTTGGCAAGAGAAGGGAAGTAGCTCGTATCAACAACGTGATGTTCCAGACCCCTTTTTATAGCGATGGAATTAACTGCATCAACACTTGCTCTGCAATTGGGACAGAATGTGGAGACAAAGGTGATGATCACTGTTTCTCTGGTTTTCTGTCTGATGGTCTTTTCAGGAGTGTTTGAAATCATTTTCATAGCAGTGAGAAATGATTCAAGTTCTGTGTGCTTTGGAATTCCATGAAAAAGTATTTTCNCCCCCTCAAATCCTATGGCTGGGATGCCAAGCACNGGTTCCGGTTCTGGCAGAAACTTTACGCAGACCATATCACTTAAAGATGCAATTTCATCAGCAAATTTTTTCATCTCCTCGTCCTGATAAACAATAAGAGTTATCTCTCTCCTGAGATCTTTGAGAATCGCTACGACAGTGTGTTTTGGTATCATCCATTAAACTTCGATCGTAAAATTTTAAGGTTTTTGGAACGCCATATNATGATGGGTGTCAGTAGTCCAAGATTGTGGACGGAATTTTTTGAGAGGTATTACAGAGATGAAGTGAACAAACTCGCTTACAAGATAAAATCAGGGGCAGATGGAAGGTCGTTGTATGTTAATTTCTTGAGGGATCTTACAATTTTCCAGGAGGGTAAACTTGGCGAGGAACTAATTTTAAAACCTGACGAAGTAATCAAGCATGCCGAAAAGGGTCTTGCAGATGTCAGCAATATCTATGGGGTATCCCTTGAGGGTTGTAAGCCGCGATTTTTCTCGCTTCCCAGCTCCGTAAGGACACTCATAAGAGATATACGAAGTCATCACATTTCCAAATTCATCTCGATTGAAGGGATAGTCAGGAAGGTTACAGAAGTCAGGCCAAGGATAGTTGAGGCAGCATTTGGGTGCACAAATTGTGGGAGTGTAACGATGGTTCCTCAGGAGAACTCTCAGCTCAGATCACCATTTGAATGCCCGAGATGCCACACCAAAAGATTGGTTTTTATGCCTGAAAGCAGCATCTCCGCTGACAGTCAGAGAGTGAGGATTCAGGAGTATCCCGAAAATCTCAGGGGTGGCGAACAGCCTCAGATGATAGATGTAATTCTGGAAGATGACCTTGCTGGGATAATAAATCCGGGCGATAGAGTTGTGATTAATGGCATTGTGAGAGTTAAGCCCAGAGGAACAGGCGGTAAGAAACTCACCCATATGGATGTGTATATAGAGGGCAACTCCGTCGAAGTTCTCGAGCAGGAATACGAGGAGTTTGAGATAACTGAAGAAGACAAGGAACGAATTCTTGAACTCAGCAGAAGTGAGACCATATTCGAAGACATAGTCAAATCAATAGCTCCCTCCATCTATGGTCATGAAGATGTAAAACTCGCGATAGCTCTTCAGCTATTTGGAGGTGTGCCCAAGAAACTACCTGATGGAACTGAAATCAGGGGCGATATTCATGTACTGCTNGTGGGTGATCCGGGCGTTGCAAAATCCCAGCTTCTCCGGTATGTTCACAGAATAGCGCCAAGAAGTGTCTACACAACTGGTAAGGGAACAACAAGCGCTGGACTCACTGCAACAGCCGTCAGAGATGAAATCGACGGCAGATGGACACTTGAAGCAGGAACTCTGGTTCTTGCAGATAAAGGTGTTGCGCTGGTGGATGAGATCGACAAGATGAGAAGTGAAGACAGAAGCGCCCTTCACGAGGCACTGGAGCAGCAAACAATAAGTATAGCCAAAGCAGGTATCAATGCAATTCTGAGAGCAAGATGCGCTCTTCTTGGAGCAGCAAATCCAAAATACGGGAGATTTGACAGATATTCATCAATTGCTGAACAGATAGACCTCTCTCCAACTCTGCTTTCAAGGTTTGATCTGATTTTTGTGATGACAGACGACCCCGATGAGGAGAAAGATAGAAAACTGGCAGATCACATCCTCAGTTCTCATGAACTTGGAGAGATGATGGAAAGGCAGAGGAATATTGCTGCCGGTTACAGTGAGGAGGTTATAGCAGCAAAGTCTCAGAGAATAGAACCAAAAATTGATCCAGAGCTGTTGAGGAAGTACATTGCGTATGCGAAGAAGACTGTTTTCCCTGTGATGACAGAAGAAGCAAAGAAGAGGATAGAGGATTTTTACGTATCGTTAAGGGCGAGAGCCAAGGAGAACTCTCCTGTTCCAATTACTGCCAGACAACTTGAAAGTCTTGTGAGACTTGCAGAGGCCTCGGCAAGACTCAGACTCAGTGATAGAGTGGAAGTTGAAGATGTAGAGAGAGTGATAAAGCTCATGAACAGCAGTCTCGGTCAGATAGCCACGGATCCTGAAACAGGAGAAATTGACATAGACTTTGCCTTTGCAGGAACTTCGAAGAGGCAGAGAGACAGAATCATGACAATAAAGAAGATAATAGAGGATCTTGAATCCACGTATGAAAGCGGTGTTCCGGAAGAAGAAATCCTCGCCGCAGCAGAGCAGGATGGGATAGACAGGTACAGGGCTAAGGATATTCTCAGCAAGTTGAAACAAATGGGGGAAATTTATTCGCCCAGGTACGGACTTTACAAACTTGTAACGAGGGTGTGATTTTATATCCAATTACTTTAATTTTTGACTTCTTTGAATTAAAATTTTTTTAGTGTCGGGNGAAGTTCATCATATGCCATTCAGCTCACCAGAAGAAGCTGCGACAGCTGCTATGATATCACTGTTGCTGGAAGTTTCCGGGAATCCAAAAGCCGGTAATGTTGACAGAGAACATGATTTCCAGGATTTAAAGTATGAACATTTTCTGATTTCTGCAGCGTCTTCATATTCAGCTCTTGTTCAGATTGCAAAAGATGGGGAGATAGGGAGAGGGATCTTCAAAGCTGTTGAGACGAGTATACGATGGCACAAAGCTGGGAACGTTCATTTCGGAGCATTTCTTCTCCTTGCTCCTCTTCTCTCAGCATGGAAGGGCAATGACATGAGTGAGGTTGTTGAGACTGCAACAGAAAACCTCAAAAGAACAAGTTATGAAGATTCATTATACGTCCTGAAGGCTTTTGAGATGAGTGATGCAAGAGTGCTGAATACTGNTAACTTCTCTCTGAGGGATTCCAGCATCGGGGAAGTTCTGAAACGAAAAAAGGTTAACCTTTATGAATGGATGCAGAAAGCTCCTCCAGAGAACTTGATAGCAAAGGAACTGACTGGAGGATATGGGATCAGTCTTGAAGGAGCCCGTTTCATACTAAACTCGCAACTTGATGTGAATGAGGTAGTGGTATTTCTGTATCATGAGCTCCTGTCAAAGTATCCTGATCCGCTTGTAATCTCAAAAGCTGGAGTTGATATGGCAAGGGAAGTGATGATACTTGCCAGAAAAGCTCTTGAGTCTGCCAATCCGGTCAGGGAATTCAGGCGTCTGGATGAGTACCTTCTGGCGAGAAATTTAAATCCTGGAACAATTGCAGATTTCGTGGTTTCCTCACTGTATCTTGCAATTTCAGAGGGGTGGAGGTTGTGAAGAGTGCAAAAGGGGGAAAGCTTAGAGATTTTGGNTTTCACGAGGGCATTAATGAGATAATTGCAGTTACGCTCGATGATAAAGGAAAAGTGAACACAGCTCCAATTGGCATCATTGTGGACGATGCTGACGGTGTTGAGGCAAGGGCAACGTTATACAAATCTCACACAAGAGAAAACATTGAGAAAGGTAGCAACCTGTATGCTAATGTTGTGATGGATCCACTGATTTTTGCCATCTCAGCTTTCGAAGATCTTGGAGAAGAGCACTTCAGGAGTGTTAAACCGCCTGTGTTGCATGAGGCAGTGGCATGGTGTGAGTTCAGCGCCAACTTAAAAGGTGTCCGTGTTTACCTTGAACTTACGGATGGAGAGTTTTTTAGAGATAAAATGACGTTAAGGGCTGTAAACAGAGGATTTAATGCTGTTATTGAAGGGCTTGTACATGCAACCCGTTATCTTGCTGTAAGAGATGGGGACTGGAGGGAGGAACTGAAGGAGAAGATTCTTTACTACAAAAAAATCGTGGAGAGATGTGGTGGAAAAAGGGAAAAAGAAGCGTATCAGATAATAATCGAAAAGACGGGGCTGAAAGAAATATAGATCACTCTTTATCCCCTTTTTCTTCTGTCTTACCTTCTCCTTCTTTTTCCTCTTTTTTCTTTGGTGGGTAGGGGTGTATTTTTATCTTGTAGTTGCAGAGTTTTTGAACAATTTCCAGTTTCGGTTCTGAGAATTCCGCGTAGTCGTTTTCCCGTATATAGTCTATGATCTGCTTGACAATCTCGTTTCTGACAACAACTGTTGAAAATCTGCTTCCACTACCTACGCTGCCGACACTCACATCACTTTCAACAGCCGCGAAATCCTGACAGACCTTGCATCCTGGTGGAATTATTTCCTCAAGTTCTTTGACAGGGAAGCTCACTTTTCCTCCATCTTTGAGCCTTACTATGAATTTACCCTTCTTTATGTCTGTTTTGACGCTGTTTCTTAGGTCAACTCCTTTTTTATTCAGCAAAAACTCGTAAAGCTCATGGTGGTAGAAGTTTTCTGTACAGAAAAGACCTATGGACAGCTTCACTCTCTCAAACTTTTTGAAGGCCTTTTGCAGTTTTCTAACAGCAGATATCATGCATGGGGTGCCAACGAAGGCGACAGATTCATATTTTATAACTGCATCCTTTAATGCTGGGAGTACATCAGCGTAGCTGTATTTTGTTCCGGTTATCTTCCTGTCATAAAGCTGTTCGGGACTCTTTATTGTTATTACTTTTGTTCGCCACTCTTCATCTCTGCCAACAAATATTGCTGCCTGAATAAGACCCATTTCGATAGCAGATGCTGTTATTTCGCTCACCATTGCTCCATCCTGTCCAACAAATCGTTTGGATCTTGCAGAGGTAATTTCAATGTACTCCCCAATACCATTGAGGGGCTGGTAATCCCATCTTGGACAAACCTTGATACAGGCTCCACAGTCAACACAGTCCTTTACCCAGTTCGGGAAATCTATTGGTTTGTCTCCTGCTGTAATTCCTTCCACAGGGCATATTGACGCGCATGCAGCGCAGTGGCAGCAAAGACCTGTGTCTATAACTTCAATTTTGAGATTGCCGAAGTACTTTTTCTTGTGTTTTTTCTCTGGAAGTGGAAACTGCCATTCTCGAGCTATCATGCTTCCACCTCTTCAAGAGCCAGGATCTGCATCGGGCACTGTCTTACACACAGACCACAACCCGTGCATTTATCAGTGTTCACAGTCAAGACGCATCCCGTGCCAGTCACTTCTTCTTCAATTGAAATCTCACATCGTTCCACACTTATTGCATTTTGTGGACATACATTCACACAGAGTCTGCATCCAAGACAGCTCTCAGGTTCGGTGCAGGCTACCTTTCTAACCTTAACTTCTGGTGGTGGGACTTCAACCTCGAGTTTGTCGAGCTCCCTTTTTCTAACAAGTTTCCACTCTTTCTTGGATATCATATACTCTGTTGTGAATTTTTCCTCTCTGGTGATTTCGGGTATGGACATTATCTGTGAGGGACTTAAAACCATCTCTTCCATCGTCCTGAAAGCAATATCATGAACCTTACTCGTTTTGAGAGCTCCGGTAGGACAGCTGTCAACACAGAAATGACAGAAAATGCATTTTGAGTAGTCTATCCCTGGATACGCACTTTCGAGATACTCCATCTGTATTGCATTCGCAGGGCATATCTGGGCACATCTAAAGCAACTTATACAGGCATCTTTGTTAAAAATTATAAAACCTCTGAAACATTCTGGATACTTTCTTCTTTCTCTTGGATATTCGATTGTTATTCTCCCTGGCTTAACAGCTTGAAGNGCAGCTACAGTTATCGCATCCAGGTGTCTTTTCAGGTTCTCTATAAATCTATCCTCAACTTTTTCAATTCTTATCATGAGAACCACACTCCTACTGCTGCACCAACAACAAGGCTTGCCAGTGAGAGGGCTAAAAGTGATCTCCAGCCAATTCTGAGAGCCTGATCAAGTCTGTATCTGGCATATATTGAACGCACAAGCGCTACAGCTGAAACCACTACCAGTGTTTTTACCACAAGCCAGATTGGACCGTTCAAGTCGCCGAGCAGTGGACATACCGGGCCAGACCATCCGCCCAGAAACAGAATCGAAAAGAGCAGGGACATTATGTAAAGTTTTTCGTAGGCAAGAACCATCACCAATCCGAATAGGATACCAGAGTACTCTACAAATGGTCCGAAGGCTATTTCCTGATCCGCTTCTGGAATCTCGAAGGGTAAGCGAGACGTTGCCATCAGCATCGCTATAAGATACACCAGAAAGGCCACTGGATTGAGAATTACTCCGGGTATCAAACTCTGTTTTTCGACAGCCATGTAAGCGTCTCCACTACCGTACAGGAAGATCATGGACATAACGGCAATTATGAACGGTATCTCGTATGCAAAGTACATGAAAGCCTCTCTCACCGAACCGATAAAAGCAAATCTGCTGTTCGAGGCCCATCCAATTGCGATTATCGTTATTGGAATCAGAGCAATAAATGCAACTATCAGCTGGATGGAGTAGGGTGTTTTGATACCCACTGCAGCTCCGGCGGGAATGAAAAGAAGTGGAAGAAGAATGGGGATGAAAGCAAGGATCGGAAGCTGAATAAAATAGGGGCTGTGAGCTTCTCTGTGGATTATTGCTTCCTGGAAGAAGTATCTGAGACCATCTGCAAGTGCCTGAATAGCACCCCTTACCGGTCTTGCAACCTCAAGTGGTCCCACTCTCCACTGAACCCTTGCAGTGAGCTTTCTCTCAAACCACACTATGTAGAGGAGGTATACGGTGAGAATGCCGAGTCCGGGCATTATCAGTACTGCAAAGAAAGGTTTCCAGAGAATAAGAGCGATCAAATACTTGGCAATAGGAATCTTCTCAATGATCTTATCGATGTATGGCTGTATCAGGGGTATGTTCATCATGTTGGAACTGAATATAGCGTAAAAGTACTCAAGAATTCCGTAAACATCCATTTTTGCTACCATTTCCAGAAGACTCATAATCTCCCTCCCTATCACCTGTCAGCTTCTGGCGGGAAGTAACCAAAACTTCCGTAAACAGCCTGAAGATCCGCCAGCCTCTCACCCTTCAGTGACTCCATGAATCCCCTGAGATACAGCCAACCCGGTGTCAGAATCCTGACTCTGTAGGGTGTGTTACTCTCACCATCGCTCACGATTGTGTAGATTATTGTACCCCTCGCTCCCTCAGTCAGGGTTGTGTACTCGCCTTGAGGAAGTACTATATTGGCAAGGGCATCATAGAGGTTTCCTCTTATGTCCTTCCCGTTCTCACATATCTGGTCACTGATTACTCTTCCTTCTGGAATTCTGGATANGCACTGTCTTATTATACTGAGACTCTGGGAAATTTCATTGACTCGCACAAGGAATCTTGAGTAACTGTCTCCCTCCTCTGCCACGGGTATATCCCACGTGAGGTCATCATATATTTCATAGGGCTCCACCTTTCTCACATCGTACTCAACACCGCTCGCTCTCAGAAAAGGTCCAACAACGCCAAATTTTATTGCCTCCTCTCTGGTTAACACACCAACGTCTTTAAGCCTTGCAATGGTTGTAGGGTTCTTTATGAATATCTTTTCAAATAGTCTGAGTCTTTTCTCCATCACAAATGTTGCATCGTTGACGAATTTCAGCGTTTTTTCATCTACATCTCTTCTGACACCTCCTGGGAGTATGAAGGAAGACGTGAATCTTGCACCAGTCATTCTGACAAGAGCCTCGCATATTAACTCTCTCACTCCAAATGGCCACATGAATCCGGTTGTATGGCCGAGGAACACCGCAAGAATGGCAGCATCATACAAGTGTGTTCCAATTCTGCAGAGTTCTGCAAGTATCACTCTGAGATACTGTGCCCTCTCCGGGACTTCTATATCCAGTGCTTCTTCAATTGCTCTGATGTATCCCAGATTAAAATTGGCAGCATCCATTATGGCCGGCCTCTCAAAGAGGGGTATGTTCTGGATGTACAGCCTATTTTCTGCAAGCTTCTCTATCGATCTGTGTACATAACCTGGATCAGGTGTAACCTCGGTAATTATGTCACCGTGAACTCGCACTATTAGTCTCATATGTCCGCTTCCAGGATGCTGCGGACCTACAAGCACGAGGAAATCATCATTTCTATAGGTCTCCTCAACGTACTCAGGTGGAAGAGGAATGAACAAAGATCTCAACAGTCTGGGAGGTTCTACCGGAACTTCAAGCAGATACTCGTTAACATCATCCATTTCAATCACCCCTGATGTAAACTTCTTCTTCAAGCTCGAAATCTTTCCTCAACGGATATTCTGGCGTGTCTGGAGCGAGCAGAAATTTCCTTCCCATCCAGCNGTTTCCTTCAAACACGACACCAAAGAATTCATGCATTTCTCTTTCCATGTAATCGGCACTCGGGAACATCGATGATACACTCTTTATCCGTGGATCAGATCTGGGTAANTCTGCGAAGATATTGACGATTACAGGCATTAGCTCTTTTACACTGTAGCTCGAAAAGTGGTATTCAACTATGAACTTGTCCTCGTTAATTGCATCAATCACGTTGACGGACTTAACGTGATCGAACCCCATATCTTTGATTACCTCGGCCACCTTCAGAATATCATCTCTTTTTATTTTGATAGCTATTCGATTTTTACCTGTAATTGTTATTGAGAGTGCGAATCTTCCGAGTTTCTCTCTCAGTTTCCCGGTCAGTTCGTTACCCAGCTCCCATTCAACTTCTTTTGGTACATTAACAATTATTGAGGCAGATTTTGAGATGGTCTTTGGTCTCCTCGGGATAACTCTCGGCTTTTTACCCGGTGTAAGAGGAACCTCCGGGAAAACTGCTGATGTTTTTGCTTCGCCCTTCTTTATGTTCCACTGTAACTGCCGTATACCTCTCAGCAGTGCTTCTGGGGTTGGTGGACAGCCAGGAATAAAGAAATCTACTGGAACTACCTCTGAGGGTTTCACCAGATTGTATCCGTTCCAGAATATACCACCATTTAAACCACATGCTCCCATTACAATAACAAACTTTGGATCGGGCATCTGTTCCCATGTAATTCTCAGCACTCTGGCCATTTTTCGTGTTATTGCCCCCTCGACTATTATNAGGTTGGTCTGTCTGGCAATTCCATAATTGAGTGCACCAATCCTTTCACCATCGTATCCACAGGCGAAAGCATGGGCAAGTTCGGCACCACAGCATGCAGTAACGAGATGAACAGGCCAGAGACTCCAGTGCGTCCCCCACTTCTTGAGGGGGGCGAGGGGGCCACTCCTGAGAAACTGTATGAATTCATCCATCGGTCTCACCTCTCATGTNATTTATCTTTTTGAAACCTGCAATATGGAGGGAGTAGTTGTATGCAACGTACAGTGATGGAAGGAGAAGAATGAAGGCTATCAGAGTTAAGGCCATCACATCCAGTGTGGGAGTTGCAGCCAGAAGTAACAGCAGTACAACTATCGGTTCTGCAACCATAAACATGAGCATGAAACCGATGTACTGCATTGGCAGCACCCACTTTGGCGTCCCAACTGGAGGATTTCCAGCTTCGAATCTCGAAAGTTTCACTTCTGTTGGTCGATATTTTGGAAATATTTTTGCCAGCAGTACAATAATGATGTCTGTGGCTATCGCGACTCCAATAACGATTAAAACAATAAGAGCATTCTCAACGAGCATCTCACATCCCCTCCATAATAGAAATCACATCAACAAACCACGTTGGTGGAATAATTGTTATCAGCATTGCAAGAGCTGCGAAAAGTGTCACGGTATTTGCAAGATTGAACCTCCACTTTACACCAAGAACTCTTGCGAGTCTTATGTAGTAGGGCACAGAGATAGCAGAGTTGATTACGAGTATTACTGCAAGCCAGATGTAGTCGGAGAAAACAAGTGAGTATATGATAAATAGCTTACTCCAGAATCCCATGAGTGGTGGAAGACCGATAAATGAAAAACTCAGGAGATATGCCGGTATGGGTGAGGTTCCATCACTTTTTATTGCTGAGAAGAAACCGACTTTCCCAAATGAGTTAACGGCAAGCTGCAGCAATCCTCCAGCTACTGCAAAATAAACAAGTTCGCTGCTGGCTGTAAGTGCTGCGAAAGTTGCAAGAATGTAGCCCATATTTGCAACAGTGGAATACGCAAGAACTCTGCTCATATCAGTAGTTGTTAATGCACCAATGTTTCCTATAAACATTGATACGGCTGCGATCAGAGCGACAACCAGAAGAATCTGGGGAGTTAGTGGATTGGACGTTGCAAGAAGAATCTTGTAAGCAACTATGAATGGAACGAATTTCGCTATGGATGCGACTATCGATACAGGAATGGGGTCTGCTGAAGCAAATACGTCGGGCACCCACTCATGAACGGGGGCCACTCCAACCTCCATGGCAAGACCAATTATCAGAAGGAGGGCACCAATTGAGTAGAGTAGAGGTTCTGAAGAAATCTGAAGCGTTGAAGCACCAATTATAAAGAGGACAGTTGCTATAACCATGAAGGTGATGTATTTGATTCCNACATCGACATTAGGTCTATCCCCAATTTCGCTTGCCATTATTAGCAAATAAGTTGGCACTGATGCGATTACGAAAAGCGTTAGTAGAATTGCAAGATCTGTTGTGAAGAAGACGTAAATCGTCGCTACTGCTATTATTGCAACCATTGCGTAATCCACTCCCACCATCTGGTTGTTTCTTATTACCAGAAGTGATAGGAGATTCAGAAGGGCTATAGAAAAGATGAGTATGGCGTATGTATTCAGTCCTCCTGATACCATAATCACAATAGACGAGAGGCTTAGAAGAAATGACAGCTTGTAGCTCCTGTAAGATATTGCTGCTGCGAATACAAGTATTATGAGGGCTGTAAACATGTTCAGCTGCATTTTTACCACCCCACTGCAACAGCTATTATGAATACTACCAACACAAACCCCACGACTATCCTGACGTATCTCTCGAGACTTCCATTTTGAATATATCTAACGCCAAGGGAGTACACTTCGAATAGCTGTGGTATCGCCTGATGGCATGTGAAGTCTATAACTCTGTTTCCGTAATCAACAACACTGGCAATTGTCCAGCCTATCTTTGGTACGATAAAGTCATTCAGGAACGGAAGGTACATTCTATCACTCAGAAACGTTCCGATGGGAGATAGAGCTTTGATACTGGGTTTGTAAAGAGCGAAAGCGTAGGTTACCAGAACCAGCAGCCCAACCTGAAGTGATGCACTCATATAACCTTCTTTCAGGAATTCCACGAATGGTTCTTCGCGAGATGTTAGAAATACCGCGAGAATTACGAGGAGCATCGATACCATTATGGTGTAGGCTGTTCCCATAACTTCACCGCCATGCAGGTGCAGGTGAACCTTCCGCCCCTTCACGAAATTCAGACTTAGGAATTTTGCCAGAAATGCGGAATACACAGCAGATGTTATGACAAGAAGCATCAGTGGCAGATAACCGAGCTCGTGTTCAAGGTTATGCATTACACCATCCATCGCAGATTTGACCCAGTATGCTGTGAATGGTGGAATGCCTGAGAGACAAATTGTGGCTATTATAGTGGCAATAAATGCTATTTTGAGTTTTCTGGCAACTTCGAGATCGCCGCACAGGAATCTGTCATGGGTTTCATGGATTAGGTGACCAGCTACAAGGAAGAGGGTAGCTTTTGCGAAGGCATGGACTATCAGGTACCAGAAGGCGACAATAATAGCAATTTCACCAATCCAGTAACTCGCAGCAGCTGATGCGAACATAAGACCTAAACTTGACATTGTTGATGCGGCAAGGAGGACTTTTCTTTCCTGACATCCAGTAGCAACTGTTGCGCCATAAAGGGCGGAGAAAAGCCCCAGGAACAGTACAAGGATGTATATGTACTCATATCCTGTTCCGTGAAGTGTCCATGGCTCAATATACCAGCTGAATCTCATGAAGAGGTAAGTTCCAGCAGCAACCATTGTTGCTGAGTGTAGCAATGCGCTGACAGTTGTTGGACCTGTCATGGCAGTCATCAACCACTCACTGAACGGGAGTTGTGCTGATTTTGTGAATGGACCCAGAAGAAGAGCAATAAAGAGTATCACAATTCCGGCAACTCCTATCTGCTGAGCCAGCCCACCCCAGTTTATCTCACTTATGTTAAGTGTTCCAGTCAGGGCATAAATGGCACCGAGGGCGAAAAACATTGGCATATCTCCAATTCTTATTGTGGATATGGCTCTCCATCCTCCCAAACTTGGAGACCAGAACATGTTGAGGCCTGCGACTTTCCTTCCAATTATTCCGACATAGCTCAGATCATCATCATCTCTGAACCAGTGACCTATTAGACCCCAGGAAGCAATTCCTAATCCTTCCCAGCCAATGAGAAGCATAAGAAGGTTGTCGCTATAAACTACTAGGAGCATTGAAGCTGTGAACAGGTTAAAGAAGAACCAGTACCATCCAAGTCTGTAGTCCTCTTTCATGTATTCCAGACCATAAACGCCAATCAGAAATGCAATTAAAGCGGTTAAAGCACCCATTAACTTGCTCAAGTAGTCAAAGATGAAGACGAAATTGATGTTGTACTCCGGCAACCACTTCACAGTGTAAATAAGGGGCTGAGCCTGCGGAGACAATTCACCCACATTTATCAGAATGTAAATAGCGGAGCAGAGGGATATGAACAGTCCAAAAACTGATAATACTGGGAGTTTTCTTGCCCATGGTGGTATGGGATCCATTCCCCATGCAATTGCTATGGGTATACTCGAAAGTATTGGAGCAAAGAACAGTGTCGGGATTATCAGCGAAATTTCAGGCATATTTACAATCTCGACAACTGATCTGGCAACAGTTTCAGCTACAGCAGCTTCACTCATGGAAGAACACCTCCTATCACTACTTTAAGTCCCTCAAGGAGCACTGTGGAGAGAGGTGGGAAGATGAAAAGGAAGCTGAACGCAGCTATTGCGTAAAGCGGTGTGTCAAGGAGTCTGCTGAATCTTGGCTTGGAGTATCCGGCTGGTTTTCCGTANTAAATGACTTTCATTGTGTAAAAGCTGTACAAACCGGATATGATGAATACAACAATCACAGCTGCAACGATCAGTAAGTTAAATTCATACACCTGAGCCAGGCCAATAAGGATGAAAAACTCTGCAAACATCCCGATAGTTAGGATACCACTGAGTGTCATGAACCCGATGAGGGCAGCATTTGCGATAGTTGGTATGTATTCATGCATTCCGCCCATCCTGTTTATATCTCTGAGACCGTGGAATGTGGCTATAATTGCTCCTGCTGTCATGAAGAGTATGGATTTACCGAAAGCGTGGCTGATGTACTGAAGCACAACTGCCAGTAAACCTGAGCTGCCCAGACAGATGGCGATAAGCACATAGCCCATCTGAGAAACTGTGGAGTAAGCGAGCAGTCTCTTGTAGTCTTTCTGCTTAAATACCGAAAATCCAGCGTAAATGCTTGATACTATAGCGTAAGCAATTATTATATCTCTATATTCAATAATAAAACTTGGATCAACCAGGTAGAGTCTTAAGAGCACGTATCCTGCGAGACCAACTGTGAGGGGGCTCAGGAGTGCGCTGACAGGGGTTGGCGCTTCAGCATGTGCCCAGGGAAGCCATATGTGCGGTCCAAGACCCGGTAGCTTCACAACCATTCCAAGAAATATCAGCAGCCATGGCAAGAATCCGATTACAGCAAGACTGTGAAGGGCAAGAGTCTGATTTTCAAAGGCAATCATCAGAAATCCGATAAAGGCGAGAACACCAGCAATGTGTGTCCATACGAAATACAGTATGCCAACCCAGTGTCTGTTCCCNTATCCATAGAAGAAAATAAGAAGGAATGAAGCCAGGAGTGAAATTTCGAGGAAAATGTAAAGCATTATCAGGTTTCCTGAATATACAAGCCAGAGCATTGCTACAGCGTATAGATTGTACAGGAACCAGTACTTTTTGAACTCCCTTGGTGTTTCAGCTTCCATCTCCTCGAATCGGTGNTTCATGTAGGGAAGGGAGTAAAGAGCCACCATGGCGGAAACGAGGCATATGGTGAATCCAAATGCGTTTGATATCGGGTCAGAGAGCAGGTAGAACTCTCCTATAGGTGGTGAGACATCGAGGAGAGACACCTCAAATTCTGTTGCTGTGAATAGGTAGTACAAGGTTCCGAACATTGGTATCAAGAATGAGATGGCTGAAATCCAAGTAGCCTGTTTGGGACGAAATGCAGGGAGTATAAATGTTGTAAGAAGAGGGATGAGGAGAAGATACAGAAGATACTCCTTCATAGGCTATCCCCTCCTACAGCTACTTTCTCTATTTGAATTCCCCTCTTCCTCCTGTCAAGCAGAATTATGGCGGTGATCAGAACCAGCAATTCACTGCTACTTGTGAATATCACGAGAACTGCAACTGTATAGGCCGCTGTAACTGAAATTGTGAAAAGGGGGATTATTGACAGAAAAACTGCTCCAAACATAAGTTCCAGGCTGATGAGAAGTCTGACAAGGTCTTTTGCTGAAATTGCTGTTACATAGGCAATCAGAAGTATAGCCAATGAGGCGGTAAGAACAATTCCAAGTTGGGAAATCTCGTGAAAGGAAAGTTCTGGGATCACGTTTCTCCCCTCCAGGCAAGTTTTATAGCGGAAAGCATCATCAAAATCATGAGAGAGACAAGGAAAAGGATTACAAAGAAATAATCGGTGGAAATGGATGCAAAGCTATCTGGGTTCGGTGTGATTTTGATGTCTCCTGAGACGAGGTGGTAGTAAAAGTATGCGACTATTCCGAAAACACCAACTACTGGAGCAACCCATAGCAGGTCTACTTTTCGTGGTGTTGCAAATCTGTAGGTGGCAGCTACAGCGACTGTTACAATCCCGACAGCACCAACGAAAATCAGAACGATTAGCACCACGACTGGTTGAAGGTTGAACACTGCATAGACGGCAGCGATGGAAACCATTGCTACAGCCATGTAAAGAGCGGCGTAGAAGTTATCACGTGTTAGAAGAACTCCAACAGATGCGACAACTGCAAAAGCACTCAAAGCTGCTATCAGCAGTGTGGCAGCATCCATGGTGCAGCGTTTGAGAGTTAGCTAATAAATTTTACTAAATTTTACCTTTATCAGGAAGCTGAAATGAATAGCCATTTTTCAGGTTTAATCAGTTCTGTGTGTTTTCTTTCATGCTTTTATATACAACTATGTTATTATAAAAGTCAGAGTTTTGAGACTTCTGCTCAACTCAAGAGCTGACAAGTGTAACTTTCAATGGCGTTCTGAAAAATGTTTTATAAAGCAGAGTTGGTTACGTTGAGCATGAAAGTAGTCCTTTCATACTCTGGTGGACTGGATACGACAGTTTGTATTCCACTGCTCAGGGAGAAATATGGTTTTGATGAAGTTGTAACAGTGTCAGTTGATATAGGTCAACCTGAGGGTGAACTCAAGCGTGCAGAGGAAAGAGGAAAGAGATATGCAGACAAACACTATACTGTTGATGCTAAGAACGACTTTCTGAAAGCTCTTTTCATGCTCATAAAAGCTAATGGGGAATACGAGGGTTATGTTCTCGGNACGGCAATAGCAAGGCCAATCATAGCTGAAAAAGTTGTTGAAATTGCGGAAAAGGAGGGGGCTGAGGCAATTGCTCACGGATGTACTGGTAAGGGAAACGACCAGCTCAGATTCGAAAACGTATTTCGGCAGTACGGTTACCGGGTTGTTGCACCAATCAGGGAACTGAATCTGACAAGAGAGTGGGAAATTGAGTATGCAAAACAGAAAGGCATTGAGGTTGGGGCTACAAAGGAGAAACCGTACAGCATTGATGAAAATCTCTGGAGTAGGAGTATTGAGGGAGGCAGACTGGAAGACCCCGAGTTTGNCCCACCTGAGGNTATCTATGAGTGGACGAAAAGTCCTGAGAAAAGTGAACTTGAACCTGAAGTAGTCAAAATCGATTTTGAGAAGGGNATCCCGGTGGCATTGAATGATGAAAAGTTAGGTGGTTTAGAATTAATAAAAACTCTAAATAAAATTGGGGGAATGCATGGCATCGGAAGAACGGATATGATAGAGGACAGAGTTCTTGGGCTTAAAGCAAGGGAGAATTACGAGCATCCAGCAGCAACGATTCTGATAACTGCTCATCGTGATCTTGAAAAACTTGTTCTAAGCAGGAGAGAGCTGAAGTTCAAGAGAATTGTAGAGGAGGAATGGGCGGAACTCGTTTACTATGGTCTCGTAAACGATCCTCTTTTCGACGCTTTGAATGCTTTCATAAATGCAACTCAGGAAAGGGTAACAGGGTGGGTGAAGGTAAAGCTTTACAGAGGGAGCATAATACCCATTGCAAGACACTCTGAGTTTGCGCTGTATTCGGAGGAACTCGTCTCGTTTGACACTGCAGCCATAGATCAGAAACTTGCTGAGGGTTTTGCCACTTTCCACGGTTTGCAGGGAAGACTTTTCAGAAAGATAACTGGGAAAAAAATCAGGTTTGAGTGAAGTTTTCAATCTGATAAACAATTTTTTAATGCCAGAGTCAATTCACAGCATGAAACTTGGATTCGTGGGTGCAGGAAAGGTTGGAAGTACGTCTGCATTTGCCTGTTTGCTTAATCTGAAGCTTGATGAGGGAGATGAAGTGGCTATAGTCGACATAGCTGAAGATCTTGCTGTAGGAGAGGCGATGGACCTCTCACATGCCGCAGCAGCGATGGATCTATATCCGGAGATCACTGGGGGTAGTGATTACTCTTTGCTTGAGGGGAGTGAGGTAATTGTTGTTACTGCTGGTCTGCCGAGAAAGCCAGGAATGACGAGGCTGGATCTTGCAACCAAGAACGCGGGTATAATCAAGGATGTTGCATCCAAGCTAAAAGAGGTAGCAGCAAACAGCAAAATTCTGGTTGTTACAAATCCTATGGACGTAATGACGTATATTATGTGGAAGGAAACGGGTAAGAGTAGAAATGAGGTCTTTGGTATGGGAAATCTTCTTGATTCTTCAAGGCTGAAGGAGAGACTCCACAAGGTTGGTGCAAGAAACATAAGAAGAGCATGGATAATCGGAGAACATGGAGATAGCATGTTTATAGCCAAGAGTCTTGCTGAGTTTGACGGAGAAGTTGACTGGGAAAAAGTTGAGGAAGATACGAGGTTTGTTGCGGCAGAAGTAATAAAAAGAAAGGGTGCAACAATTTTCGGGCCGGCTGTATGTGTTGCTACTATGGTCAAAGCTGTAGTTGAAGACAGGGGCGAGATAATTCCCACAAGCCTTGTTTTGAAGGGTGAGTATGGAATTGAAGATGTTGCTGTTGGAGTACCGGCAAAACTCAGCAAGAAAGGAGCAGAACTGGCAAAAGTAAATCTGAACAGTGAGGAAATTCAGAAACTGAAAAATTCTGCATTGATTTTGAAGGAAAGACTAAAGGAGCTTGGTTACTGAATCTGTGAAGATTTGAGTCTGACTGGAATTTTAAAAATTATAAAGCGATTCTCTGGGAGAGCAAACAATGTCGCTGAGGATTGCAGTGGTGGATAGNGAGAGGTGCAGACCGAAGAAATGCGGGCAGGAATGTGTAAAGTACTGCCCAAAAGTGAGAACTGGTGATGAGACCGTTGTTGTGAAAGAAAGAGCCATAATTTCAGAGAAACTGTGTGTAGGTTGTGGTATCTGTGTTAAAAAATGCCCAATGAAGGCAATATCTATCGTTGGTCTTCCCAAGGAACTTGAAGGTAAGGAAGTACACAGATACGGTAAAAATGGTTTTGTGCTGTACAATTTACCGATACCTCGTAGAGGATATGTTGTTGGCATTCTCGGTTCTAACGGGACTGGAAAATCCACAGCAGTCAGAATACTCTCGGGACAGTTGAAACCCAATCTGGGCAGAGAGGAAGCAAGCTGGGAAGAGATATTTGAGAGATTTGCCGGTACGGAACTTCTGGATTATATGAAGAATCTTGCAGATGGTAAAATCAGAGTTAGTCAGAAGCCCCAGTACATTGAAGCGATACCGAAGGTTTACGCTGGTAAAACAAGAGAACTGTTGGAGAAGGTCGATGAGAGAGGTGTTATGGATGAGCTGGTTGAAAGACTGAACCTGAAACCATCACTTCAGCGAGATATTAAAGATTTAAGTGGAGGAGAGTTGCAGAGAGTTGCTATAGCTGCATGTATGATGAGAGACGCTGATTTCTATTTCTTCGATGAAATAGCTTCGTATCTGGATATAAATCAGAGAATTACGGCTGCGAAGGTAATAAGAGAATTGGCACTCGAAAAAACAGTTCTGATTGTTGAGCATGATCTCGCAATTCTCGATATGCTTGCGGACTATGTTCACATTAGCTACGGCGTTCCAGGAGTTTATGGAGTCATTACCGCTGCAAAGGGTGCAAGAGTTGGAATAAATCAGTTTTTGCGGGGATATCTTGTGGAGGAAAATATCAGGATAAGAGAGAAACCAATTGAATTCGAAGTTTTTCAGCCGAGAACAGGAGAAGGAGAAAGGATACTCGCAGAATACCCTTCATTTACAAAAACTTTTGAGGGTTTTAGACTTGAAGCTGAGGCGGGGGAGATATGGGTTGGTGAGGTTTTAGGTGTTGTTGGTCCAAACGCAACCGGGAAATCCACATTTGTAAANGTCCTTGCTGGTGTGATTGAGGATGATGATGGGAAAGTTGGACTGGACGTTAAGGTGAGCTACAAACCCCAGTACGTCAAGGCAGATGTAAGTATCTCTGTAGGAATGTTTTTGAGGAAAATAAACCCTCTTGTGGATTCTTCNTACTATAAAACGGAGTTTCTGAAACCTCTTGGTATTGAGGATCTGCTGGACAGAAATATTGATGATCTCAGTGGTGGAGAACTTCAAAGAGTTGCTGTAATTGCTTGTCTTTTAAGAGAAGCGGATCTCTATCTTCTGGATGAACCGTCTGCACATCTTGACGTTGAGCAGAGAACAGAGGTTGCAAGAATCATCAGGCGGTTTGCANTGAACACCTCAAAAAGTGTTCTGGTCGTGGATCATGATATCTATTTTGTGGACATGATAAGCGATAGACTGATGGTTTTTCAGGGAGAACCGGGAAGGTATGGCAGGGCGAAAAGACCTCTTGGGATGAGGGAAGGAATGAACGTGTTTCTCTCGGGACTTGGAATTACTTTCAGGAGGGATGAGGAGACGAAAAGACCGAGGGTCAATAAACCGGACTCAAGACTGGATAGAGAACAGAAGGCAAAAGGGGAGTATTACTACTATTTCTGAATTGATTTCTGAGCTTCGAGTCCAAGCTTGAAAGATTTTTTAAGTCGCTGGATCTCCAATCAGGAAATTTTTGAGATAAATGAANATATAAAAATGAAAATAAAGCAAATTAAAGAGAAAGCAAATCCTGTGCAACGTAGTATGCTCTGGGATGTCCACAACTTGGGCACTCTTCAGGCGGTTCAGTTCCGTAGTGAATGTAACCACATTCGAGGCACACCCAGGCAGTTTCCTCATCTCTCCTGAAAAAGGTACCATTTTCAACTTCCTCAAGCAACTTTCTGTATCTTTTTTCGTGGTGTTCCTCTGCCTTTGCAATTGCTCTGAGCCTCCTTGCAATATCTCTGTACCCCTCTTTTTCTGCAATGTCGGCAAATTCAGGATACATTTTTGTGTTCTCGTAATTTTCACCTGCAATAGCGGTTTTTAGATTTTCAACTGTTGTACCCCAGATAAGAGGAGCTTCAGCTTCTACACTTATACTGTCTTTTTCTCCTCTGAGCTGCTGAATAAACTTCAGGAGATTTTCAGCATGCTCCTTCTCGTTTTCAGCAGTCTCCAGGAAGACTCTCTGGATAAAAACATATCCCTCATCCTTTGCCACCTTGGCGTAGAACGTGTAGCGGTTTCTTGCCATGCTTTCTCCAATAAAAGCTTTTACTAAATTTTCCAATGTTCTCATATTTTCTCACCTCCATATCGACTTACAAAACAAAAATTCACAAAACTACCGGATCTGGAAAATTCTGTCATGTTATCATCCTTTTAGCTTATTTTCTCTCTTTGTCGCCCTCGTCAGCAAACTGCCTCTGAGCAAGCTCCCTGTCCAGCATGAAGATACCCTTTCCGTCATCCCCGACGAGCTTCAGCTTGTCTACAACTTCCAGTGTTGAAGCTTCCTCCTCGATCTGTTCGTTGATAAACCACTGAAGCATATTGTAGGTGGCGAAGTCACGTTCTTTCAGAGCAAGCTCCACGAGTTCGTTTATGAGTGCAGTAACCTTCACTTCGTGATTATGTGCAGCTTCAAAAGCTTCAAGTGGTGATTTCCAGTTAGATGGGGGTTCATTAACTGCGTATAGCTTTACTCTTCCTCCTCTTTCAACCACGTAGTCATATATTCTCATTGCATGCTTCAACTCTTCCTGCCACTGCACCCTCATCCAGTTTGCAAAACCTTTCAGTCCAATGAACTCAAAATAGGCAGCCATAGAAAGATAGAGGTAGGCAGAATAGATCTCAGCGTTTATCTGCCTGTTCAGAACCTCGACCATCCTTTCGCTGATAGATGCCATCTTTCTTTCACCCGGTTACAACTCTCTGTAACAGAACCACCAGTCGTAACATTCAATTTCGCCAGACTCTGCTTTTTTAACCATCTTTTTAGCCTCTTCCTCGCTCGTGGCAGGTGGAATTATAACTTTGTCTCTTATAAGTTCGTTATTCGGCCAGTTGGCTGGTATTGTAACCCCTTCAGCATCGCTGATCTGTAGAGCTTTAACANCTCTCAGAATCTCGTCCATATTTCTACCCAGTTCCTGCGGGTAGTAGATTACGGCCCTTATGATCGAGTCAGGATCCACAATAAAAACAGCTCTCACAGTGTTTGTTCCTTTTTTAGGGTGTATTAATCCGAGCATTTCGGCAANTATTCCAGTATCNTCTGCAATGATTGGAAATTGAATTTCCACTCCGAGTTTGGCTCTAATCCACTCAATCCATTTTATGTGAGCAAAGACCTGNTCAATGCTAAGACCNATAAGCTCACAATTGAGTTTTCTGAAGTCTTCGTACCGGTTCTGAAATGCCACAAATTCTGTTGTGCATACAGGTGTGAAATCCGCCGGATGACTGAAGAGAATGAACCATTTACCCTTGTACTCGTCTGGAAGCTTCATCCTACCATGGGTTGTTTGGACTTCTACGTCAGGAAATTTCTCTCCCAAAAGTGGTATTCCCATTTTTGCACCTCTGTGTCACTCAAGCGGTGCGTAATAGCAGCGTTTGGGAGAGTGGACTTTCCCCTCCTTTTTAAGCTCCTTAATGATTCTGGATACATCTTTACTGTCCANACCGGTAATTTTTGCAATATCTCCGGGTCTCACAGGTTTTCCAGCTTTTTTCATAGCCTCAAGAACCATCTCCTTTTCATCAGCCACACCTCTCACCCCGTATTTTATTTTTCATAAAATTTTTTAAATCTTTCGTTCGAAAATCGAATAAAATTTTACTTTGATTTGAAAAAGCGAATGTATCCCAGTAGGAGCAGAGAGAAGATAAAAATCCCGAGCAGAACCAGAAGTGCAATGTCATATCTTTCTGTAATAACGCTCTCCTTCACTGCAGGAGTTACTGGAGCCTTTTCAACTGCAAATGTAACTTCTTTCTTGGGTATCAATTTCCATACCATTCCTGCCATACTCGAAACTGCGAGTAGAAGAGATACAATAATTCCAGCAATTTCTCTCCTTATGCTTCTCAATCCCTTCTCCGTCAAACGGTAGTAGACCCATTTTCCTCTTTCATCTCTTTCAACCATCCCCAGCTCGTTCAGTTTTGCGAGGTGGTAACTTATTGTTGTTTTAGAGTATCCAGTCTTTTTTGCAATCTCCGATACTGTGTGTGGTCTCTCTTTTAGGTTCATCATGATTCTTGTTCTTGTGGATGTGAAAATCTCGATCACAATTATTTGATCAGGACTGTCCATAATAAAGGATTTGATTTCAAAATAAAAAATATTAAATTACAATATATTCATGAGATTTATAACGCCGAGAGATGTAAGCAGAACGATAACACCAGCTATACTTACACCCATTGAAATAAAAATCACGGACTTCTTCTTATCAAGCCCAAGCAGAAAGGCTATAAGAGAACCTGTCCATGCACCCGTTACCGGGAGNGGAATAGCAACAAAAAACGTCAAGCCGATATAACCGTACTTTTCAACAAACTCTCTCCTCTTTTCAACTCTGCGAACTATGAGTCTGTAAAATCTATCGATGGGTCTAAATCTTGTGGTTATTTTAACAAGTTCCTCAAGAAACAGGATGAGAAACGGCACGGGAAGTATGTTTCCTATGAGAGATAGGATATACGCCTCAACGGGATCGAATCCGTAGTATAGTGCAAGCGGCAGTCCACCTCTTATCTCAGAGATCGGCATTGCTGAAACTAAGAGCACTTCAAGAATCCCCATGTTCTGCACCTTTTATGAGCAGTGTTAAAATTCTGTTTGTTTTGCAATCAATACCCAGATCCTCGCCTTTTTTGACAATTGCTCCGTTAATAAAATCTACTTCAGTTTTTTTNCCTCTCTCAATATCCTGTAGCATCGAAGATCTGTTTTCTGCTGTCATTTCTGCAACCTTTCGAACCTCACTTACAGCATCGAACTCAAATCCCATTCTTCTCATGACCTCCTCTCCCTCTCTTGCAACCTCTCTGGCAACTTCCCAGAGATTTAAATCTTCGATAATTCTACCATTTTTAACTTTGCAAAGGGCTGTAACTGGATTTATTGCGGCATTAACCACAGCCTTTGCCCAGAGTCTGAAGGTGATATCACTTACCGCCTCAGCTCTTATCCCGGAATTTCTTAGAATATTTGCGACNGTTTCAGCATCTTCGCTGATCTCTCCATTCATTTCTCCAACGTAAGTGTATCCTTCTCCGGCATATCTGATGTGTCCAAAAGTCACAAGATTGGCTCCATAACTTGTGACTCCACCCAGAACTCTTCTACAGTATTTCTGAAGAATTTCCTCGTTTCCGATTCCGTTCTGGAGACTGCAAACGATTCCTGGATCGACTTCAGCCAGCTGTTTTCCGGCACTCTCTGTGTCGTATGCTTTTACAGTCACAAATGTTATGTCTGCATTCTCAGGTTTTCTAACAGCATTAACCTCCATTTCAAGTTCGACAAGTCCTGAAACACGCAGTGACTTCGTCAGTGCTTTATACTGTTCCCCTCTTGCAACAAACACAACCTCGAATCCTGCGTTTTGAATCAGTGCCCCAAAAAGGCAACCGAGTGCTCCTGCACCCATTATCTGAATTTTCATTGAACAAAATCTGCACAAAGAATATTAACCTGCCGCCTACCGCAGGTTATGAAGGTCACTCCATGGGATGTCGAGGGTGTCATAGACTACGAGAAGTTACTCACCGAGTTTGGTATGCAACCCTTTTCAGAAGTGATAGACGCTCTTGCTGCCATCACAACTCCACACAGGTTGATGAGGCGGGGNGTGATTTTTGGTCACAGAGATTACGATAGGATAATTGATGCAATGAGGCACAATTCTGATTGGGCGGTGATGTCGGGTTTCATGCCGTCAGGACTACCCCATTTCGGTCACAAGATGACCATGGACGAAATAGTGTGGCATCAGAAAGCAGGTGGTATTGCATTTGTTGCAATAGCGGATATGGAAGCTCATGGTGTTAGAGGTCTTAGCTGGGATAAAACAAGAGAACTCGGGTTTGAGTATATAAAGAGCATAATCGCTCTTGGTCTTGAGGAAAATGCGGTGATATACTTTCAGTCGAAATGTCAGCACGTAAAGGATCTTGCATTTGAGCTCTCTGCTGAAGTTAACTTCAGTGAACTCAAAGCAATATATGGGTTTCAGGGAGAAACTCAGCTCGCAAAGATGTTTGTAACATCAATACAAGCTGCGGATATACTTCAACCAGAGCTGAAAGATTATGGTGGACCAAAACCTGTCGTTGTTCCAGTAGGAGCCGATCAGGATCCACACATAAGGCTTACAAGAGATTTAGCTGCAAGAGCGAGCATATTTTCGTTCGAAAAGATTCCTGGTGGTGTGAGAATAAGGAGCAGAAAGGGTAGAGAGTATCTCGATAAACTTAACAGCCTTGACTTTGAAAAGAAGTTTTACGAAGAACACGTTGATGTTTTTGGTGAATGGAATGAGATAGAGAAAGAAGTGAGGAGGATGGAACTTGAAGTTGGCGGTTTCGCATTCATTCCACCTTCCTCAACATATCACAAGTTTACAACAGGATTAACTGGCGGTAAAATGAGCTCGAGTAAACCTGAGAGCTACATATCCCTGCTTGACAAACCTAACGATGCAGCAGAAAAAGTCAGAAGAGCTTTTACAGGTGGTAGAGCTACTGCTGAAGAGCAGAGAAGACTTGGTGGAGAGCCAGATAAATGTGTTGTTTTTGAACTCTACACATATCACCTGATTGAGGATGATGGGGAACTGTATAGGATAAGGGAAGAATGCCTGTCTGGAAGTTTGCTGTGTGGAAAATGCAAGAAAATGGCTTCGGAACTTGTTGTGAATTTTCTCAAAGAGCATCAAGAACTCAGACAGGAGACTGAAGGAAAACTCGACGCCTATAACATAATATACTGATTTAGAACATGAACTGGGTTCTTAAACTTGTGCTCGCCGGTGCAGGTGTGTTTTTTGTCAACNCAACGGTACTGTCTATTATTATCGCCTCTTTTCCNTGGGCAGAGAATGCACTTTATGGCAGAGGTACATGGTGGCTGTCACTGCCCGTAACACTAAGACTCGTTTACATTGTCTGCATTGCGCCTATTCTGGAAGAAATTTTGCACAGGCAGATAATTCTGAACCACTTCATAAAAAAGGAAAGAGCAGTTCTTGGTCTTTTTGTCTCGAGTACAACTTTCGGGCTGCATCACTACGTAACAGGCTGGGGATGGCTGAAAGTTGTCGATATGTTTTTTGTGGGACTTGTGTTTGGCTGGGCCTTTATCAGGCACAGACTGGCAGGCAGCTGGTTGTGTCATATTACCAATAATGTCCTTGCAGCAACTCTTTCTCTTTTCTGAAGTGAATCNCTGTTTTTTGAGAACTCAGGGGCTTGATCAAACTCAAGGTTTTTAGCAGTATCACTGAAATTCATACATGGTAATTAATGAGTACAGGATACGAAAACTTGCTGAAATTATAAAGAGACTTGAGTACAGACCGATACTGTTTGATAATCCTGATCTCTTCCCGGAATGGGATGAATACATTTACCCCAACTACGTTTTCTTCATGGTTGCAATAGACCACAGGACTGGATTTGACAGAGAGATTGTAGGCTCTGGGTATTATGGTTCTGACTTACTCTTCTACCTTGCCAGAAGGAAGCAGATGAAGGAACCAGAATTCTTTACAGCTAAAAATTTGAAGGGTATCAGTGTTTCAGAGGTGAAGAGTATTTTCACGTATAGAGGAGCTACGGTAAGAAATGTTGAGGAAAGGACGTATTTACTCAGGGATTGTGCAGCGAAACTATTTGAGTTTTACAGTGGCGACATNGCGAATTTATTCAAAAAAGCTGATTACTTTCTTGCAGGGGAAGGAGGCATACTTGGCAGACTTAAGACCTTTAGAGCTTATGAAGACCCGTTTATGAAAAAGAGTTTCCTTTTTATCAAAATTTTGAAAAGACAAGGTTTAAAAATTAAAGATCCATTCANTCTGGGATTCCCTGTTGACAGTGTCCTTGTAAGGGTTGCTCTATCATCAAAAATTGTGGAACCAGAGAAAGAAGTTATGAAGAAGATTTATGCCGGAGAGAGTTTGACGGAGGATGAAACCAATAAACTTCGCAGGTTTACAGCAAAAGCACTGGAAAAACTCTCACTGGAAGCTGAAATCGAGCCTGATGTTCTTGATGATATTTTGTGGGTATATGGCAGGGAAATTGATTCAGGATGCAAAACGCCCCTTGATAGCAGAGTAAATGAAGGTGTTATTGAAGAGTTCATGTCATTCATCAGGACGAGATTTGTTGGCAGGATAAACTTCCCATCAACGTGGTACTTCTGATTTGGGGGCAGTTTCAANCAGAGTAATTCAGGGGGAGTCGAGAAAATCCGAAGCAAAATTCTTAAATGCTTAATTGCAAAGAGTAAGGTGAAGAATCCAAAGCCGGGGTTGCCGAGTGGTAAGGCGTCTGCCTGCTAAGCAGATGGGCGACGCCCGCGTGGGTTCGAATCCCACCCCCGGCGTAACTTTTTTGCTTTTAAAAAATTGATCCACTGAGTCCTGTTCTTGCTCAAAAAATGGGGCCGCCGAGATTTGAACTCGGGTCACCGGCGCCCCAGGCCGAGAGGCTGCCAGGCTACCCCACGGCCCCAAACGTCTTCTTCGTTGAAGATGCTGTTTTTAAGAGTTGTGATGAGTAAATTTTTATCACTCAGGTTATATCGGGCCATATATGATCGTTCTTTCTGGAGGTACTGGTACACCCAAACTTCTAACTGGTCTGAAGGAGATTGTGGATGATCTGTGTGTTATTGTTAACACCGCTGAAGACGTGTGGGTTTCTGGAAACAAAGTGTGTCCCGACATCGACTCAGTTATATATGCTCTTGCGGGAATTGTAGATGAAACAAAATGGTGGGGAATCAGAAATGACACCTTCATAACTCACGATTTTCTCCTCTCTCTTGGATTTGATGAAAAACTGATGATTGGAGACAGGGACAGGGCGACTCATATTCTCAGGAGCGAAATGCTCAGAAATGGTTTTAGACTGACTGAAGCAACGAAAGCTGTTGCAGAAGCCTATGGAGTTAGAATACCGGTACTCCCCATGTGTGAAGAAGAGGTGGAGACAATTGTGGTAACCACTGAGGGTGAAATGCATTTTCAGGAGTTCTGGGTGGTGAGGAAAGGTGAACCAGATATTCTTGACGTTTATTTCAGGGGCATAGAGAAATCGAAACTTACTGATGAAATCAGAGCAGCACTTAAAGAACACGATGAGGTTCTGATAGGGCCGAGCAATCCTATAACAAGTATTCTGCCAATTCTAAGCATTGAAGATTTTGCAGAGAAGCTGGAGAGTAAGAAAGTTGTGGCAGTATCTCCTATAGTCGGTAATAGACCATTCAGCGGTCCTGCAGGTAAATTTATGATGGCGAAAGGATACGAGGTCTCCCCCACTGGTGTACTTGATGTTTATTCTCCCTTTCTTGACGTACTGGTAATCGATANTGCAGATAAACGTCTCGAGTCTGAAAAAATGGTGGCGACCAGTATATTGATGAAAACGAAAGATGACAGCAGAAGACTTGCAGAGTTTATTTTAAAAGTCTTCGATAGGATTTAGAGTTATCCTCTTTTAATTTCAAAAAACCTTAAATTTAAATTGGAAGAGGAAAAAATCAATGAGAGCATCAGCCCCTGGCAAGATCATACTTTTCGGAGAGCATGCTGTTGTGTATGGAAGACACGCTCTCGTTTCAGCTGTAAATCTGAGATGTTATGTTGAGGTGAGGAGGAGTGAAAGTGGTGAGACCACGATTTCTTCTTATCTTGGCAGAACGGGTCTTGATTTTAATGTTCATCCCTATGTGAGTTATGCAATTAGAAGGTTCTCCGAAATAAAAAGTATTGGTGGGGTAGATGTGAGAATTGAGAGTAATATACCTGTTGCTTCCGGTCTTGGGAGTTCAGCCGCAGTTTCGGTTGCAACAATAGCCGCATTGAATGCAGAATTTAATGCTGGACTTGAAAAAGAAGATATTTTTGAGATGGCAAAACAGGTTGAAATCGATGTTCAGGGTAGGGCAAGCGGTATCGATCCTTTTGTCTCAACTTATGGTGGGTGNTGGCTTTTTCCAGAAAAGAAGAAAGTTAAAATTCCATTTAGTTTCTTTCTTGTGAATATAAGTGAAAAATCAACTGCAGAGATGGTAGCAAGAGTTGCTGAACTTAGAGAGAGGTATCCAGAAGTTATTGAGCATATATTTGATGCAATTGATGAAATTGTTCTTGAAGCCTTTAGAATTGTCAGAGATGANAGAAACACGGGAAGAATTGATGAGCTGATTTCGATTAATCAGTCTCTTTTAAGAGCGGTTGGGGTTAGTACTCCTGAAATTGATTCAGTGATAGCAGAACTCGAGACTCAGGATTTCAAAGCAAAAATAACCGGTGCAGGTGGAGGGGGATGTATTGTAGGAATTGCTAAATCTTCTGGGAAGAGTTTACCAGATCTATCTAAATATAAAGTTTTAAGGGTGGAACACGAGATGGAAGGAGTAAGAATTGAGTCTGAGCTTTAAGGAGGTTGTGCGAAAATGACTGAACAATTAACAGTACTCAAAATCGGTGGATCTGTTATTACTGAAAAAAAGAAGGGTGTTAAAGCTGTTTTGAGAGAAGATTCTCTTACTGATATATGTAAAGCTATCTCTAAGTCATATTCTCCAGGTTCACTTATTCTTGTACATGGTGCAGGCTCGTTTGGGCATCCCTATGTGGAGGAGTATGGCGTGAATAATCCGGAAGGTGTTGCAAGGACACATCTTGCATGTCTTGAGCTGAACAAAGTATTTTGTGAAAAGCTCGTGGATTTTGGAGTTGCTTCAGTACCCATCCATCCACTGAACTTCTTCAGAAGGTCAGGAGAACTTGAGTGCAATCTTGACCTCATCACACGCTCTCTCTCTTTTGGACTTTTGCCAGTTTTACATGGCGATGTCATTCTGAATACTGTATCCGGTGAATTTGAGGTTTTATCTGGTGATGAGGTAGTCACATTTCTTTGCGAAAAACTTCCAGTTTCGAGAGTGGGNTTTGCCACTGACGTTGAAGGTATCTTTGTTGAGGGGAAGATTGNCAGAAAGTTTGACAGGAGTTTGCTGGAAAAAATAGAGAGAAATGGAGGAGAAAACCTGAAATCTGATGTAACTGGAGAAATGACTGGCAAACTGAGTAAAATTTTCAAAATGAAAGCTTCATGCAGGGTTTACATTTTCAAGGGTGACTATGAAAATGTGGCAAAATTTTTGAGGGGGGAGGGAGTGGGAACAGAAATCATCAGGTGAGGGGTCATGACAACATCTCAAAGGAAGCTGGATCACATAAGGATATGTCTCGAAGAAGAGGTGGAGTCTGGTTATACGGGACTTGAAGATGTTTTACTCATTCACAAAGCTCTCCCTGAAGTTGATTTCGGAGAGATAGATACCTCTGTTGAATTTCTTGGAAAAAAACTGAGTTTTCCATTTCTTGTGGCATCCATGACAGGTGGGCATCCTGAAAGCAAGAAGATAAATGAAAACCTGGCCAGAGCGGTTGAAGAAGAAGGNATCGGAATGGGTGTGGGTAGCCAGAGAGCGGCGGTTGAGGATAAAAGTCTTTCAGACAGTTTTACTGTTGTCAGAGAAAAAGCTCCAACTGCATTCATATATGCAAATATAGGCATCCCTCAGGTTCTGGAAAGGGGAGTTGAGGTTGTAGAGCAGGCGGTTGAAATGATAGATGCTGATGCTGTAGCGATACACCTGAATTTTCTCCAGGAAGCAATTCAGCCAGAAGGTAACTTAAGAGCCCGCGGGTGTGTCGAGGTTCTCAGAGAGGTGTGCGAGGAGATCAGAGTTCCTGTAATTGCAAAAGAGACTGGAGCTGGTATAAGTAGAGAAGTTGCGCTGATGCTGAAGGAGGCTGGAGTTGCTGCCATAGATGTTGGTGGAAAGGGTGGAACCAGTTTCAGCGGTGTGGAAGTGTATAGAGTGGAGGAAGACATNCTAAAAGGAGTGGGGCTTGATTTCTGGGATTGGGGCATCCCAACAGCCTTCAGTGTAGTTGATTGCTCGGGTGTGCTCCCTGTAATAGCAACAGGCGGAATCAGAAGCGGACTTGATGCTGCAAAATGTCTTGCAATAGGGGCAGAAGTGGCAAGTGCAGCTCTTCCTTTTCTCAGAGCTGCTGCTGATAGTTATGAAGCTGTAAAAAAGGAGATTGAATACTTCAAGAGGGGTTTTAAAACTGCAATGTTTCTNACGGGATGCAGAAAATGTGATGAACTCAGAAAGGTAACTTTATTTGTTTCAGGGATGTTGAAAGAATGGCTCGAATTCAGGAGAATTGACGTTAGTCGGTTCTCGCTGGTGAGGTAACGCTGGCGAGATAAAAATTGCCCGTGAGGTGAGGTAGAAAAGTAGGTGTAATTCAGAAATGGCGGGTGAGGCCGATGGATTTAATGGAGGAAATAAAGAAGAGGAGAAAAATCGTTGACGAAGCACTTGTGAAGTATCTTCCTGAGAGAGAGCCGAAAGGCCTTTACGCTGCTTCAAGACATCTTTTAAAAGCAGGAGGAAAAAGATTACGGCCTGTGATCTCCTTGCTGTCAGCTGAAATGCTGGGCAAGGATTATAGAAAAATCTTACCTGCAGCTGTGAGCATTGAGGTGATACACAACTTTACACTCGTTCACGATGACATCATGGACAGGGACGAGATGAGAAGGGGTGTGCCCACTGTTCATAAGGTTTATGGAGAAGCAACAGCTATTCTTGCGGGTGATACGCTATTTGCTGAAGCGTTCAAACTTCTTGCAGACTCTGAGGTAAATTCAGAAAATATCAGAGAAGCTGTTCAGGTAATGTCTGATGTTTGCATCAAGATATGTGAAGGGCAGTACATGGATATGAGTTTTGAGGAGAGGAAGATGATCACTGAGGAGGAGTATCTGGAAATGGTTAGGTTAAAAACTGGTGTTCTTATTGCTGCTTCAGCGGCACTTCCAGCAATTCTTTTTGGAGAATCTGAGGAGATCGTAACCTCTCTATGGAATTTTGGTCTAAAATCGGGAATCGGTTTTCAAATTCATGATGACCTGATAGATATTCTTGGGACCGATACCGGAAAAGACTGGGGTAGCGACCTTCTTAAAGGTAAGAAAACACTGATGGTTATAAAGGCGTTTGAGTCTGGAGTTGAACTCAAAACTTTCGGAAAGGGGAAGGCAGGGGTTGAGGAGATAAAGGAGGATATCGCCAAACTCAAGGAATGTGGGGCAATAGACTATGCAAGAAGCAGGGCGAGAGCGTTTGTGGAGGAAGGAAAAAAGTCTCTGGACATTATGGAAAGCTCAGAGGCAAAAGAAATACTTCTTGAGCTGGCAGATTATCTCGTTACAAGAAAGAGGTGACCAAAAACTTTAATGTATTTTATGTGATTTAAACTGTTCCCTTACACTGACTTTACCCACAGCTTTAAGTATAAAGGCACTTCTACAGACTGGTTGGACTGACGGCACTCTTCCCACTACCAAATCTTCTCCTGATTCTGCAAAAAGCACAGACTTCTGAACTCGATATTTCACCACATTCCGAACAGTACCTCACTTCATGAAATCCCTGTTCTTCCCGAACGAGACCTNTTACGAAGTTTTTGGTAAATCCAGGTTTCCTTCTCTCGATTTCGTATATTATTTCCTTCCAGTCAGGGGAAGGGGCATATGGACAGTCATCGGCTGAAAATGGAGTCTGCTTTAATAAGACATAAAGCATATTCTCCTTCTCGCTCATTTCAAAAAGCGGCTTGGCTCTTGCAACCACTCGCTTGTCAAAGGGGTTATTTCTTGGTAGAAGTTTCTCAGCGAAGATTCTGGTTCCTCCAGCAACATTTTTCAGGAAAAACGAAGCAATGTCCTCTGCGGTATGACCTGTTGCTACTACATCAAATCCGTTCTCTCTGGCAAACCTATTCATGAGGTATCTTTTAGCTGTTCCGCACGCAGAACATGCTTTTTTAACTCCCGATCTTTTCAGTTCAGGGATTGTGAAGCCATAATCTCTCAATCTGACAATTTCCAGTCCCACTCCAAGATGTTCTGCAAGTCTCCTCACGACTTCCTCATTTCTCTTTGAATATTCACCTATGCCAAGGTCTATATAGAAAAGAGCGATTCTGTAACCAAGTTCATGGAGAACAGACGCCATAGCAGAACTATCTTTACCTCCAGAAACTGCTACAAGGATGTTCTCATCATTTTTCAAAATTCCGAATTTCTTTATGCTTTTTTTTACAAGATTTGTGTAAAACTCAGGATAACATTCATCGCACAGTGCAAGTCTGTACGGTTTCAAGTATACAACAGCTTTTTTCTGACATTTCCTGCATTTCATAGTCTTCTTCGGTTTTGTGACAGGTCTTTCTTGAGCTCGGACCATCTGTCTGCACCTCAAGTTTCAGACTTTCAGAGCGCTTTCAAGGTTCGGGATGGCAATGGAGAGAAATATGCTCATAAATACCACGAACGCGAAAACCTTAACGACTTTCATTGAAATGTCTTCTGCTCTCTCTCCGTACCTTCTTGATAGGATATAGGTGAAGGTTTCGTGAAAAACTCTGCCACCATCGAGTGGGATTGCGGGAAGACAGTTGAAAAGCCCAACATAGAAATTAAGCCAGGCAATCCAGTACAGGAGATTCATAACCCAGAAAAGCGGTTCTCCAAATTCACCTGCATCAAAAAGTTTGGTCATGTCTCCAATGAACCCTTGGAACGATATGAAGGGCATTGCCATCACGTATATCCACCCCTCCACACTTTGGAGTTTGTCAGGAACTGATCTGAGTTCTGAGAGTACTTTATCTCCGTAGATGAGACTGAGTCCACCAATCCAGTCCATGGTCTGCACATAGACGCCCAGAAACCCTTTGCCTCCCTTTCCACTCAGGGTAATGTTGAACGTTTTAAAAGTTCCATTGTCGTAAACCTCCACAGAAATCTTCTGTCCAGGTTTGGTTTCAGCCATTTTATTTTGAAAATCCTCCACAGTTCGAATTGTTGTGTTATCTATTCTAACGATTACCATTCCACCCTTGATTCCGGCTTTTTCGGCTGGATANATTTTTCCACCTTCTCTGTAAAGACCCAGTATCTTTACACCCATTATGTTTGGAATATGAACGGTTTTCAGNCCCTCTTTACCCTTTACCAAAACNGTCAGATTCGATCCCGATAATGCAGAATAAACGTCATTTTCAGTTTTCACTACTTTCCCGTTAATTTCAACAATGACATCGCCGTACTCAACACCTGGAACTGTGCTGTCTACAACCATNACGGCCGAATTTACGTAACTGAGGAGATAAAAGAATGCTGCAAAGCANACAGCTGCGACGGCAAAGTTGCTGATAACTCCAGCAGAAAATATTCTAACTCTCTGCATTCTTCTGGTTCTCTCTTTGTCCAGAAGTTCTCTCTCATCGGGTTCAGCAAAACCACCAATTGGTACGAGAGCGAGTATGATACCAAGAGATTTCACCCTGACACCCTCAACTCTACACAGAATTCCGTGACTGAACTCATGAACAATAAGAGTGACTGCGAGTCCTATAATTCCCCAGAGCAGAGGTATAAATTGATTTATACCTGGAATCAGTAGGACATTTCTTGGTTCGGTATAAGGAGAAGGTTGAGGAGGAGAAGTAAGGAGTTTGTAATCCAGAAAGAGTACCAGGGAAAACATGAATCCCATTCCTATAAACACAGCAGGCAATCCGAGATCTGCAAAAATCCTCCAGAATTTCCTCCATCTAGCAAGTTTGTCCAGGANCTTCAAACCTCTTGATGTTCGGATAAGGATTATGGGGCCTATTGAAGTCAGGTTGANTCTATCGAGAATCCCTTTTCTTTTTAAAAACGCTACGATGCCCCAGTATATTGCAAAAATTATTATTCCCCAACCGGCAGGACTGATTCTCAGTTCATTGATTTCTGGAGGAAGCATCAATGAAATTAGAGAGCTCACAATAAAAATTTTAGCCTTATTTTTCAATTCCCTGNTTACTCTCCGGGAAAATTAAAAATTTGCCAATAAGAAGCAAACTAAAATATTAAAAACACCATGTTACAACCCCAGAGTATGAAGGCAAAAGTTGCAGTTGTTTTTGCTGCGGTATTGCTAACGGCTCTAATTCTGGGATGCGCTCAGCAGGAGAAACCACCAGAACAACCGGTACAGCCAGAGGTTAAAGCCATAACCATAGGTGTTACGGATAAAATTACAGAACTGGATCCGGCCAATGCTTATGATTTCTACACATGGGAGGTGTTGAACAACATAATGGGCGGTTTGATGCGTTATAAACCCGGTACAACTGAACTCGAGCCCTATCTGGCAGAAAGCTATGAGGTTCAGCAGGATGGCAAGGTCTACATTTTCCATCTGCGGAAGGACTTGAAGTTTGCTGATGGCACTCCATGTACAGCTCAGGATGTTGTGAGAAGTGTTAAAAGAGTAATGAAAATAGCAGGAGATCCATCCTGGCTTGTAACTGACTTTGTTGAAAACGTGGAGGCTGTAGATGATTACACCGTGAAATTCACTCTGAAGAAGCCCATATCCTACTTCTTGGCACTTGTTGCGACACCACCTTACTTCCCAGTACATCCGAATTACAAAGCTGACGAAATAGATCCGGATCAGACTGCGGGTGGTGTAGGTCCTTACAAGATTGTAAAGTGGGTCAGNGATCAGGAACTCATCCTTGAAACCAATCCGTACTTCTTTGGCGAAAAACCCAAGACTGAAAGAATTGTCGTAAGATTCTACAGTGATGCTACAACTCTCAGACTTGCAATTGAGAAAGGAGAGATCGACATAGCCTGGAGAACTCTCACTCCAGTTGATATCGAGTCTCTTAAAGCCAATCCGAATCTCAAAGTGATTGAAGCACCTGGCGCAGCTATAAGGTATCTGGTTCTCAATGGTAACAAGTCAACGGATTATCCAACCAAGAACAAACTTGTTAGACAGGCAATTGCTGCAGCTATTGATAGAAATGAGATAGTTAAGGTTGTTTACAGAGACACTTACACACCGCTGTACTCACTTATACCAATAGGGATGTGGAGTTATGAGCCCGTTTTCAAGGATAAATACGGTGACAAGAATCTTAATCTTGCAAAACAGTTGCTTGAGGAGGCAGGATACNGTGAAGACAACAAGTTAAAGCTTGAACTCTGGTGGACACCAACGCATTATGGTGACACCGAAAAGGATCTTGCACAGGTACTCAAAGCTCAGCTTGAAGCAACAAATATGATTGAAGTTGAACTCAAGAGTGCGGAATGGTCAACATACACGGATCTTTCACGAAAATCAGCAATGATGATGTCACTCTTTGGTTGGTATCCTGACTACATAGATCCTGACGACTATACCACACCCTTCCTGAAGAGTGGTGCAAACAGATGGCTTGGCTATCCGTACAGTGATCCTGAAATGGACGATCTTCTCGAAAAAGCCTCAGTTGCCAAGACAATAGATGAGAGAACGAAATACTACAAGCAGATTCAGGAGAAACTGGCTGAAGATTGCCCGATAGTACCGCTTGTTCAGGGTAAGCTTACAATTGTAGCAAAGAAGAACGTAGAGGGAATAGTACTTGATCCCACAATGCTGTTTAGGTACTATCTNGTTTACACAACCTAATTAATTTTATTTTTTATGATATAACAAATTTTTTATTCCAGATATATCTACAGAGCGGGTATGTCGTCACTCAAGGCATACATAATAACAAGAGCCTTACTTGTGATTCCAACTATCTTCATTCTTCTAACTCTTGTCTTCTTCATTTTGCGCATTCTCCCTGGAGACCCGATAAGTGCAATGGTGGGACAGAAAGTCCCACCCGAGGTTCTTGAAAAACTTCGGCATGAGGCTGGACTGGATAAGCCAATACTGATTCAGTATTTCGAGTATCTTAAAGGCGTATTGAGTGGAGACCTCGGAAATTCAATGATATGGGGTAGAAGACCGGTGATAGCAGAGATTATGGATAGATTTCCAGCTACTCTCGAACTCACAATTTTTGGATTTGTACTGAGTGTTCTGATAGGTGTTGTTACCGGTGCAATTGCAGCTTTCAGGCGTGGAAGCAAAATTGATACTTCTATGAGGATTTACAGCATTGTAGCTTACACACTCTTTATTCCATGGTTCGGTATGCTTCTTCAGATGCTCTTTGGGGTGTATCTCCAGCTTTTTCCTATAGGTGGTAGGATAACTCCTGGTGTTGGGCCTGAAATTATCACCGGTCTTTACGTTGTTGACTCACTTCTCACTCTTAACTTCAGCGCACTTGTTGATGCACTCAGCCACCTCGCTCTCCCGTCCATAACACTTGGTATAGTTTTATCGGGTGCATACACCAGACTTCTAAGAAACAATCTCATAGACGTTCTCAGTCAGGATTTCATAACAGCTTACAGAGCGAGAGGTGTAAAGGAGAGAAGAATAATCAAACACGCCATGAAAAATGCTTTCATACCAGTGGTAACTCTTATGGGACTGCAGTTTGCAATTCTCCTCGCCGGAGCAGTACTGACGGAATCAACGTTCTCATGGCCGGGAATGGGTACGTTCCTTCTTGAAAGAATTGAATATCGAGACTACACATCTGTGCAGGGAGCTATTGTCTTCTATGCGCTGTTTGTAGCCCTGATAAGCCTGATTGTTGACATAATTTACGCATTGCTGGATCCCAGGATAAGGTATTGAGGTGGTGAAATGCGAGAGAGTGCAGAGAAGAGTGAAGTAAAAAATCTTGCAACAACGATCTTCTCGTTTTTACCTGAAACTGAAGGACGGAATATGGTTCTTGCAGGTCTGGGAATCGTTGTAACTGTACTTATTATGGCAATTTTCTCTCCTTTTATTGCTCCATATGATCCAATCAAAACCAGTACGGACATTCTACAACCTCCAAGTTCAAAACATCTCATGGGTACCGATAATCTGGGTAGAGATATATTCTCTAGGATTATTTTTGGTTCGAGAATAGTTCTGATGGTTGTTTTTACGGCATCGTTTCTTTCTATGATAGTTGGAGTTCCACTTGGATTGATATCTGGTTATTTTGGTGGAAAGCTTGATAGAGTCATTTCAATGCTTATGGATTCCATGTATGCATTCCCGAGTTTGATTCTCGCGATTGCAATCGCAGCTGTTCTCGGGCCAAGCGTCATAAATGCTGTGATAGCAATTTCTGTTGTTTATGTGCCAACTTACTTTAGGATGATAAGAGGCCAGACACTCAGCCTCAAATCTCGACTATTTGTTGAAGCTGCCAAAGCGATGGGTGCAAGAGATACGAGGATAATGAGAAAGTACATCCTGCCAAATGTAATTCCAACNCTCGTTGTGGTTTTCTCGTTAAGTGTTGCAGATGCTATCCTGACAGAAGCAGGTCTCAGTTTTCTCGGGTTTATAGTTAGCGCTCCTACACCCGACTGGGGTTTTGAACTCGCTTCAGGAAGACCTTATTTGCCCGCAGGATATTGGTGGATGATTACGTTTCCGGGTTTGATGGTGATGNTTCTTTCTCTGGGCTTTGCTCTTATCGGCGAGGGTCTCAGTGAGGTTTACGCACCAAGGAGGGAGAGATGATGAGCAGCAGAATACTACTTGACATTANAAACCTGAAAACATATTTCTATACCAGAAGAGGGGTTGTTAAGGCAGTTGATAACGTTAGTTTCTCTGTTGAGAGAGGCGAATTTGTTTCAGTTGTTGGAGAGAGTGGTTGTGGGAAATCGACACTTGCGTATTCGGTGATGAGACTCATCGACCATCCTGGAAAAATTGTAGGGGGGGAGATATTATTTGACGGAAAGGACATTCTGAAATTGGGTGAGAATGAATTACGATCGTTAAGAGGTAAAGAAATCGGAATGGTTTTTCAGGATCCGATGACGAGTCTTGATCCACTCGAGAAAATTGGAGATCAGATTGTTGAGACAATAATGGAACATGCAGCTGTTTCCAGAAAAGAAGCTTGGCAAATTGCAGAAGAGATGCTGGAGAAAGTTGGGCTGCCAGCTGACAGAGTAAACTATTACCCTCACCAGCTTTCAGGAGGGCAGAGGCAGAGAGTTATGATTGCTATGGCTGTAAGTCTCAATCCCAAGCTTCTGATAGCAGACGAACCCACAACAGCCCTTGATGTGATAGTTCAGGAGAAAATCATGGATCTGCTGGATGAGATGAGAAAGGAGNATAGAGCGATAATGCTTATAACACATGATTTTGCTCTTGCAGCTGANCGAAGTAACAGAATTGCAGTGATGTATGCTGGGTGGCTTGTTGAGGTTGGAAGTGCCGATNAAATTGCAAAAGAACCATTGCACCCNTATTCCAGAGGTCTGATAGAGTCTGTGCCTGATGTGTGGGTGGATAAACAGATAAAACCACTTCCTGGTATGCCCCCTGATCTTGTCAGCCCACCGCAAGGTTGCAGATTCAGACCNAGATGCAGCCAGGCAGACGAGAAGTGTGTCAAAGAGCCACCAGAATTCAGTCTCAATGGGAGAGTTGTGAAATGTTGGCTTTATGGAGATTGAGAATGATGTGGGATGTTGCGAGNGGTGNATGAATGCTGAGAGTGGAAAATCTGAAGAAACATTTTCCGGTTCAAAAATCTGCAATTGAAGTTCTTCTTTCCAAGAGAAGAGACTTTATAAGGGCTGTAGACGGTGTATCATTTGAGATAGAGAAAGCTGAAGTTCTTTCACTTGTTGGAGAGAGTGGCTGCGGAAAGACCACTACAGGAAGAATTCTTGTTGGTCTTGAGACCCCAACAAGTGGGAGAATAATTTTCAAGGGAAAGGATGTTACAAGGCTTGGTAAAGAAGAATTCAGAGCACTAAGGCGAAACATACAAATGGTGTTCCAAGATCCCTATGCATCTCTCAATCCAAGAATGAAAATCGGAGAGCATCTTGAAGATCCACTGATAGTTCATGGAATTGCTGAGGGTGATGAAGCAAGAGAAATTGCGATGCAGATGCTTGATAGAGTTGGCCTACCAGCAGAGCAGTTTTACAACCGTATGCCCTATCAGCTTTCAGGAGGGCAGAGGCAGAGAGTTGCAATTGCTAGAGCGATGATCCTTCAGCCAGAATTTGTTGTTGCCGATGAGCCTGTTTCAATGATAGACGTCAGTCTGAGGGCAGCCATACTTAATCTTCTTATGTCTTTCAGAGAAGAATACAGTCTGAGTATGCTTTTCATAACTCATGATCTGTCAGTTGCGAGACTTGTTGGTGATAGAATTGCGGTTATGTATCTTGGCAAAATCGTTGAAATAGGAGAAACAAAAGAAGTCATTCATTCCCCAAAACATCCCTACACGGCAGCTCTTCTCTCTTCAGTTCCCAGTTTTTTCAGGAAGAAAGAGAGAATCGAGATTATAGGTGACATTGCCAATCCAATCGACTTACCCAGAGGGTGCAGGTATCACCCTCGATGTCCGTTTGCGAAGGAAAAGTGCAGAAAAGAGGAACCAGATATGGTCAAGGACGGAAAGAGTCATTTCTCTTGTCATTANCCATTGAGTGTTGCTTTTTAGNTACTCTTCTTTCTGAATTCTCTTTACGTCTTCTNTTTACGTCTTTTGCTGTATTTCGGTTGTTCAATGTTACAAAGTTTTAAAATANGTTAGTAAATTTTCGAACATGGTCAGAGTNGACTTCATGAGAACNTTTCTCACTGTTGTAAAGGTCGGTAGTTTTAAGAAGGCAGCCAGAGAACTTGGAATGTCCGTAAGCTCTGTAAGTTTCCAGATCAATGCACTCGAAGAATTTTATGGTGCGACATTACTGAAAAGAGGTATCAATGGTGTAAAATTGACAGAAGAGGGCGAAATTGTTCTCAAAAATATTGAGGCTGTTCTTGGGAGCATAGACGAAGCCCGAAGACTGATATCGAATATTAGGGGAGAAAGAATCACGATAGCATCAGGAATGGTGGGAATTAACATAATTTTTAACATTCAGACACTGTTTAAAGCCAGATACCCGGAAGTGGACGTTAGAGTTGAGCTGAGAGGTGCACATGAATGCGTTAGAGGTGTCATAAACGGTGAGTATGATTTTTCAATTGTGGGGGATATACTGGAGGANCACCTTGAATCAGATAGGCTCTACATTTCAGAACTGGGTTACGATAAACTTGTGCTTGTTACTCCCCCGGATCATCCGCTTGCCAGAAAGAAAACTGTCAAACTTGAAGATGTTGTTAAACAGCCGATAATAACGCTCACTGATGATTACGGCATAACAACAAGTCTTAAAAAAGCTCTTGCAGAAAGTGGGATTAGGTATGAGGATCTGAACGTAGCCTATATTGTTGGGGATTTCTTTTCTCAGCTTCATGGTGTGAGTAGTGGATTGGGAGTGGCCATTACTTCCTACATTGCAGCTTGCAAAGCTCACGAGGTGGGTTTAGTGAAAATCAGAGAGATCACTGATTTCAAGAGTGATAGGAAGATATANTTCGTTTCAACAAAACTATCGATGGAGAGTAAGAAAATGAGAGAGTACGCCAACTTCATCNTNGAGAATGGCAGAAGGTTGTTTGCCGAGTCTGCCATATGAGCGTATTTCAGTTAGCTTTAGTATATGCTGCCGAGTTCTCTTATTTTTTCCACGAATTCGTTAAAGTCTCTTGCAATTCCCTCTGCCTCTCCTGCTGAATGCCAGATGCATTCTACTCTTTCCGACTCCATTCCAGCAGCTTTGAGAGCCTCTTTAAGAGCCTCTACTCTATCCTTTGCCCTATAGTTTCCATACTTGAAGTGACACTCTCCAAGTCTGCAACCTGCCACTATTACTCCATCAATCCCTTTCCTCAACGCCCTGAGAATCATTTCGGGGTCAACTCTACCCGTACATAAAACGCGGATAATACGTATATTGGGCTCGTACTGTATCTTTGTAATACCTGCGAGGTCAGCTGCTCCATAACTACAGTACCAGCAGGCAAAAACAAGTATAAGAGGTTCGATATTTTTCTCTGCTGCAAGAGCGTCAATCATTGCCTGGAGACTCTCATTACTGAAGAAACCCATATCAATTGCATCTGCAGGACATGCTGCAACACACATACCGCACATCGTACATGCGTTTGGATCTATGCGGGCCACCTTGTCAACACTGACAGCGTTAAATTCGCAAACATTCTCACAGATTCTGCATCCAATGCATTTTTCTTCGTCAACGTAAGCATTGTATGGGTCAAATTCTGCTTCACCACTAAATATCAGCTGCGCAGCTTTCATGGCAGCTAATCCGGCAGAAGCGACACTATCCTGAATATCNCTTGGTCCTGCAGCCGTTCCAGCTACATACACACCCTTAACATTTGTCTCGACTGGTCGAAGTTTTGGATGTGCAACCTCGTAAAAGCCATCTTCACCAACACCTATTCCCAGTTTGGTGGCTATGTCGGTATTGCCCTCAAGTCCAACCGAGAGAACAACCAGATCAAATTCCTCCTCTCTGATTTCTCCTTCAAGTGTACTTTCGTAGCTGAGAATCAGGTTTCCATTCTCCATTTCCGTTATCTCACCAATTCTGGATCTTATGAACCTCACACCTTTTTCCTGTACTCTTTTGAAGAATTCTTCATACATCCTTCCGAATGCTCTTATATCTATATAGAATATGGTTACTTCTGTTTGAGGGTATCTTTCCTTGATTGCGTAAGCATTTTTCAGACTGACCATGCAACAAACACGACTGCAGTAGCTGTTTGCTCCTTCATCTCGGCTGCCAACGCACTGTATAAACGCAATTTTCTCCGGAATTGAGGAGTCAGAGGGACGAAGGAGCTTTCCCATTGTTGGTCCACTTGCTGAGAGCAATCTCTCAAGTTCAGCCGTTGTAATAACATTTTTGAATTTGCCATATCCGTACTCTGGTTTTCTTCTTGCGTCAAAAATACTGTGACCGGTTGCGACGATTATTGCCCCTACATTTATCTCTCTCTCCTCTGGCAACTGGTTGAAATCTATAGCTCCAGGCTCACAGGCCTTCTCACAGAGTCTGCATCCTATACAGTGTTCCCAGTCTATTGCAGCATAGAGCGGTGTCGACTGTGGCAGCGGGATGTATATGGCTTTTCTGGTACCAATTCCGTAATCGAACTCGTTCGGAACTTCAACTGGACACACAGTACTACAGTCGTCTATACATCCCTTGCACTTGCTCTCATCTACATATCTGGGGTGTTTAATAACTTTTAGTTTGAAATTACCAACATTTCCATCCACATCCTCGATTTCAGTATTTGTCAAAACTTCGATATTCTCGTGATTCCAAGTATCACTCATCTTTGGTGCAAGAATACAGATGGAACAGTCGTTTGTCGGAAAGACCTCATTGAGAGTTGCCATATGCCCACCAATTGTGGGAGTTTTTTCAATCAGGTAGACTCTGATTCCAGAATCAGCAAGTGTTAGAGCAGCCTCAATTCCAGCAACTCCACCTCCTATAACAGCAACACTCCTCTCAACCTCGGCTCTTCTTCTGGAGAGAGGTTTGTGTGTTTTTACTTTCGCCACAGCCATTCGGACGAGATCTTTGGCTTTTGCTGTGGCCGACTTAGGGCGCGTAGNATGTACCCAGGAGCACTGTTCCCTTATATTCGCGATNTCCACCATATAGGGATTCAGCCCAGCACGTAGAGCTGCCCGACGAAATGTAATTTCGTGAAGTTTCGGGCTGCAAGCAGCAACAACGATCCTGTCAAGATTATGCTTTTTTATGGCGTTTATGATATCTTCTTGGCCTGCGTCAGAACACGCGTATTCTACATCAACTGAATATGATACACCATCAATGTTCTTTGTATATTCTGCGACTTCTTTTACATCTACAACTCTTGCAATGTTCAGACCGCAGTGGCATATGAAAACGCCAATTCTCATTCAGCGCTAATAATTTCACGTGATTTTAAATCTTTTTTGTTCTAACTTTAATTCGAGTTCTGTCGTTTTTGCTGCTTTTTTAGTTTTAATTAAATTTCAGTTAGGGCGGAAGTTTATTGATGGGTCGTGGANACAATTTAGTGATTATTAATTTAGTAATTCGAGTTTATAAAAGAGAAAGTAATATTTTATCTCTTCTCTCTTTTGATTCTAATATTATATTTTTTATCTTAAAAGAAACGAAAATGTTTTCTATTACAAACCAACATACAATCGATGAGGATAGTTATAACTGCGTTAATATCACTGTTTCTTCTATTTCCAGTCATTGTGAACACCAGTAGTGGTGCGGAGCAAGCAAACCATTCGGTGTATATTGAGCAGTTTGCAGGTCAGTTCGATCCAGAACATCCATCTTGGATATGTATTCAATGCCACAGAGAAGAGGCTGAAGAAGTATTCACTTCTCCACATTACCAGTGGGCTGGTAAGGCAGAGGACATTGCAGGGAAGGGATCCATTATCCACGGAAAGAAATACGCATACAACGATTTCTGTGGAGCAGTGTTCTATGACAATGTGCCGGTAAACTTTATAGGTAAGGTGGCAAACAAGGAGGGAAAGGTTATAGCAACGGGATGCTCAATCTGTCACCCCGGATACGGTCTGGTTCCACAGCCTGAAATGAATGAGGAGCAGTTGAGTAACATAGACTGTTTAGTGTGTCATGTACCGAATTACAGCAGGATGAGAGATCTGGAGGTGATTGAAAAAGATGGTCAGTTTATCAGGATTGCCAGGAACGCTGGTGAACTCATTGAAAAAATGAAAAATGTTAGAAAACCAACAAAATATGAATGCATACGCTGTCACGTTTATGCGGGTGGTGGAGAGCTGTACAAACGAGATTTTGAACCGTTCTATGCCAATCCTGACTGTCCCTGTGACTACCACATGGCGATTCTTGATTTTGAATGCACAAACTGTCACATCTCGCAAGATCACAGAATTGGTGGTAGAGGTCTTGACGAGTGGGTAAGAGAACTTGATGTAAGAATTGACTGCACCAACTGCCATGAGGAGGCACATGCAGGTGTTGATGACAGAGAGATTGCAGAAGTTTTAGAGGAACATTCGAAGACTGTTCATTGCACAGTCTGTCACATCCCAAGAATAGCTAAAGTTCTNCCTACAGATATGGCAAGAGACTGGAGAGANGCTGTATTTGATGAAGAAACAGGCAAGTACGAACCTCTGATGAGCAGAATGTCCAATGTGGTACCTGTTTACAGATGGTGGAATGGGGAGGATAGAGTAGCATACATATATCCGGAGCCAGTAGAGGGAGATAACATCGTCTTTTTCGCTCCGATAGGGTCAATAAAAGATCCAAAGTCGAAAATCTATCCATTTAAATATCATACCGCTATTGTACCATTTGACGAGGAGAAAAGGATACCAATACCGATAAAGGTTGGTCTTGTTTTCAAAACCGGGAACACCACAAAAGGAATAATTTTGGGTGCAAAGCAAACCGGATTGAATTTTACGGGCAGATTCATAATGATGGAACGGTATATGAGCATTTCTCATGGAGTTGTGCCAGCTGATCAGGCTTTGAAGTGCGAAGACTGTCATTTCTATGGAAAAAGACTCGACTGGGGAGCTTTAGGTTACTCCGGCGACCCGGCACTTACAGGCGAGACCAGACACGAAATTGTAGCTGCTGCGCAAACACTTACTCCAACTCTCTCTCCGGCAAAACCTTTTGAAAGAAAACCGACACCAGGATTTGAGGTTGTGGGAGCTGCAGCTGCACTTGGTGCGGCTTACCTGATCAGGAGAGTGTGGAAAGGATAGATTTGGTAAGGTGGATTATCTGAACTTTTCAGCCACCTTCCTTATGCATCTCAACTGCCCTTCTTTAACTTCCCTGAAACTGCTTTTGAGATCCAGAACCCAGCTTCGCTCTATCAGGCGCTTTGCCTCGCTTACAGCATATGTGGGAACCGAGAGGAGTTTTTCCGTGTACTCTTCAATGCCCCTTTCCAAGTCATCGTAGATTTCGTTAACAAGCCCCAGTACTTTCCCCTCCTCAGCAGTGATTCTGCGTCTTGTGAAGATCAGATCTCTGGCAACCCCATCTCCAACGATCCTTGGCAGCAGGTGCAGAGCACCCATGTCTGGGATTATACCGAATTCAAGCTCTCTTAGGAAAAACACNGTACCTGGAGTTGCTATGCGAATGTCTGCAGCAAGAGCGAGCTGCATACCACCACCTATTGCGTACCTCTGCACTGCAGCAATAACAGGGATTTCCATGTTCCTTATATCGTAAATTAACTCCTGAACAAAGTCTATTGCCTCAGCAAACTCTTTCAGATCCATTCTCGCGAGATTTAACAGAAGATCTCTGTCCAGACCCGCACAGAATGTGTCTCCCTCTCCGCTGATTACAAGCACCTTTGAATTTGACTCCTTAACAAGATCTACAGCTTCTCTCAGCTCGATGAGCAACTGTATATCAAGTGCGTTCTTCTTATCCGGTCTGTTCAGACTTATCCTCGCAACATCATCCAGAACAAGCTTTACTTTCTCCATGGATCGGTAACAATGCGAAGATTAAAAATTATTAGCCTGCAAACTAAAATCAACTCTTTTATCCAGCCATTATTAAATAACTCCCATGTGGGTTTCCGCCAAGTAGGGCTGAGAAAAATCCTATCCTGGTATGGTTGTTAAAAAGATTGTCTCCTCATTTTCCAAGCACTTATGCCTTTTATTTCCTTGTCGATCTATCCATTTGTTATTCAATGAATAAAGGAATTTCCTTCCTTCTGAGGATTCCTATCGTACTTTATTCCATTCTTTGCAAGGATTGAATGGATTCTGTTCTTTATCGAAGTTGAAAGCTTTTTTAGCCTTATTCTTTCCCTTATTATCTCCCTCAGCTCCATTATTTCATCCGGTGGTAGATAAGCACTTGGGAAGAAGTTTGTTCTTGCTAAATCGGCTAATACTTTTGCATCAACCTTATCTGTTTTCTTCTTTGACTGGTATAAGCTTTGTTTTGTACGGNTGGGAGAGAAGGATTTTATTGTTCTTTCTGAGCTTTCTTGCAATGGCTGTTGTTGTTGGCTCCAATATGATTGTTTTGTTCTCTATATCCTAAGGAGTTTTTCAAGCTCT
>Ga0180908_1005_pt1 | contig 57511 bp, 56 predicted proteins | sample Deesub1362A_J573_FD_124169 | JGI IMG/M metagenome (GOLD analysis project Ga0180908, IMG submission 124169) | Archaeoglobus sp. JdFR-41 | reverse complement strand
TTATAAACACAAAATCTCGGGAAAGCAATGATGTCAGTGGGGTGGGATGCCACTCACGGCGAGTTCACGATAGAAGATTACTACTACTTCTCGAAGCTTAAAAAGCTGTCAGAGAAGGAAGGCATCGAAATAGTTGAGGTTAAGAGATTTCAGGAGCTTGCCAATTACGACGTCATAGTTATAAACTATCCAGAAGTAAAATTTCGGAAAACAGAGATTGCGAGGATCAAATCATGGGTAAAAAGGGGAAAAAAGGTCATATTTGCAGGGTACTATTCAAATCTTGATGGAGTTGCTGAGAATATAAACAGGATCCTTGAAAAAACGTCTGATGTCAGGATAAACTCGGACGTAATAGTGGATGAAGTTAACAACATTGGCGACAGTCTTTTCCCGATGGCACGATGTGACGACCTTGAAGTTGTCATGCCATGCTCTGCTTCAGTCAGTGGAGGTAAGCCCTTCGTGGTAGGCAAGGACGTATTTGCNGCTCATCACAACGGTATCATTGTGATTGGNACATGTGTTTTCTGGGACAACTACTCAATTGAACTTGCTGAGAACCGGGACTTTGCAATCAGATTGCTTAGCGGCGATTTTTAGGCAATCAGGAAAAAACTCAGAAAAACTTTTAGTCTCTCTCTGAAGTGGAGTTATGGAGCGCCTATTTGCGCCATGGAGGATCAGGTACATCCTCGCACCAAAACCAAAGGATTGTGTATTCTGTGCAGCACCAAAAGAGAGTAGAGATAGAGAAAACCTATTGCTGTACAGGGGTGAAACATGTTACATCATAATGAACAGAAACCCCTACAATCCGGGACATGTAATGGTGTGTCCCTACAGACACATACCTTCAGTGGAAGATTTAACAGATGAAGAGATGATGGAAAGTATGAAACTTGTTAATCTTTCTATAAAAGCCATCAGAAAATCCATGAGTCCGGACGGGTTTAACGTTGGCATCAATATAGGTAAGGTGGCAGGAGCGGGGATAGCAGCTCATCTCCACATTCACATCGTACCCAGGTGGGACGGTGACACCTCTTTCATGCCAGTTCTTGCCGATGTGCAGATTGTACCAGAAGCTCTTGAGGAGACCTATGACAAAATAAAGTCAGCAATTGAGGAAATTCAGCAAACCAGGGATTGAGTTAAGTTTGAAGAGTTTGGAGAGAGTTCAATTTAGNTATGATTTTGCTTCTTAAATAATTTGATTTTATCTTTTCTGCGTACTCCATTATCTCCTTTTTTAAATTGATTTTCTCCTTCTCTGCCAATTTTATCAGAGCAAGGCACTTGTAGTAGTGATCGGGGATCATTCTTGCTATGGACAGATTTTCTGGGTATCTCTTTTTGAGAGCCAGCCTCTTCAAAGAGGAGGATAGTATTCTGATATCTCCTATTTTTGAGGCGTAATTCAGATCTCCTGTCCTCTCAAGTAAAATTGAAAAAGCCACATCCCTTCTATAACCAGGTGGAATTGTTAACGCCAGTGCCTCGATTAACTCAAGCTCATCAACCCCCTCAATTTTTGAGTATTCCACTATCCTGAGAATATCTTCATCAGTTTCGGCCAGTTCACAGGCTTCCTTGAGGAGGGATAGATCCNTGGTTATNTTGTATAAATTAACAAGTGCCTGAATTCGGGCTTCTCTATCCTCAATTGTCGAAAGAAATCGCATTGCAACTTCTATACTCTTCTCTGCAATAGCGATGATTTTATCAGCTTTTTTTGAGTCACTTTCCTTCCTTTTGTAATCCATAAAAACAATCTCCGAAATGTATTTTAAGAGTTTTCACGATTTCTCCAGCATGAAGTCTGTTAGATTTCTGTTTCTCGTTGAAGATGATTTTGAGGATCTTGAACTCTTCTATCCTCTTTATAGATTGCGTGAAGANGGGTATGTTGCTGTGGTGGCATCTTCAAGCCAGAGAGAGATAGTAGGTAAGAAAGGCTATTCAATTCGTGCAGATGTCAGATATGCTGATGTTGATACAGACAAATTTGACGCTCTTGTGATTCCAGGTGGGAAGTCTCCTGAGAGAGTCAGAGTACATGGTGATGCAGTTAAAATCGTCAGAAGTTTTGTTGAGAAGGAAAAAGTTATTGCAGCCATCTGTCACGGTCCGCAGGTGCTGATCTCCGCTGGAGTTGTGAAAGGGAAAAGAATGACAAGCTGGATTGGCATAAGAGATGATTTAATTGCGGCCGGGGCTATCTACGACGATGCAGAAGTAGTTGTGGATAGAGGAATAATCACCTCCCGAAAACCTGACGATTTACCAGCATTTTGCAGGGAATTGCTGAGAGTGGTTAAATCGGTGGAAAGTTCCAGAAAATAATTGGGCTCTCAGATAATGATGGACGCTTCCAGAGATTTGANTAACCGAAATCTTATACGTGAGCTTGAAAAAATACTCGAAATTATGGAAAAAGAAGCCAAAAGAAGGGGTGCACCTGTTTATACCCTGAAGAGCGAACTTAAAACTCTTTTCCAGAATCTTGTGGCAGCCATGTTGAGTTCCAGAACAAGAGATGAAGTTACGGTAGAGGCTGCAAAAAGACTTTTTGAAAGGGTGAATGGTCCGCAGGATATTGTTAAGCTTGATATTTCTGAAATTGAAGAGTTAATAAAGGGTGTCGGATTTTATCGTGTCAAGGCAAGAAGACTGAAAGAACTCGCTGAAGTGCTGATTAAGGATTATAATTCTGAGGTTCCCATTGAATTCGAGGATCTGATAAGGTTGCCTGGAGTTGGTAGGAAGACGGCTAACATAGTTCTGGTGTCAGCGGGCTTGTCTGCAATTCCTGTGGATACACATGTACACAGGATTGCCAACAGGCTCGGATTTGTAAGAACCTCCAGACCTGAAGAAACCGAACTGGAGTTGAAGAAAATATTTCCTCCTGAGTTGTGGAACAAGCTCAACAAGGCNTTTGTTGGGTTTGGACAGACTGTATGCAGACCTGTAAAACCACTGTGTAGTGATTGCCCCTTTGAGAGTGAGTGTCCAAAAGTTGGTGTTCGGGTAAGANCAGAAAAAAGACGCAGAGGGAGGTGAAGTAGTGCAGGATATTGTTATTCGAAATGGACTGTGTTTCGTGGATGGGGAATTTATTGAATGTGATATAGGTATCAAGGGTGGCAGAATCTCTCGTGTTAGCAAGAACATGGAAAATGGAGAAGTTGAAATTGATGCCTCAAACTGTTTTGTGTTCCCCGGTTTTTTTAACTCACACACTCATGCAGCAATGACTCTTTTCAGGGGACTTGCAGAAGGTCTTCCACTCAGAAACTGGCTGGAAAGGATTTGGGAGGCAGAGGCAAAGCTGGATCCAGAGGATGTTTACTGGGGTGCAATGCTGGCATGTCTTGAAATGCTGAAAACCGGAACAACGTGTTTTGCAGACATGTATATTCACATGGATGAAGTTGCGAAGGCAGTTGGTGAGTCGGGTATTCGAGCAGTTCTTGGNTACGGTATGGCTGATAGGGGAAGTGAGGAAAGAGCTAAAAGTGAACTGGATATCGGACTCAAATTCGCAAAAGAGTGGAATGGTGGGTTTGAAGGTAGAATTAGATGCATGCTTACACCTCATGCTCCTTATACATGCTCACCCGAATTTCTTAGAATTGTAGCGCAGCAAAGCCAGAAGTACAATTTAATTAAACACATTCACGTTGCTGAAACTGCGTGGGAAGTTGAAGAAATTCAGAAAATGTATGGAAAAAAACCTGTGCAGCTTCTGGACTCCATTGGATTCCTGGATGGCAGAACCGTAATTGCCCATGGGGTATGGCTGGGAGAGGAGGAAATAGACATTCTATCAAAAAGGCGTGTGAGTGTGGTTCACTGTCCNACCAGCAATCTCAAACTCTCATCAGGAATCGCATATATTCCAGAAATGCTTGAGAAGGATGTGAATGTATGCATTGGGACGGATGGAGCTGCCAGCAATAACATGCTCAATATGTTTTCTGAAATCAGACTTGCGGCTCTCCTCCAGCTTTTAAGGGGCAGGACTGTAAACGGAAGAGAGTTAATCAAAATGGCGAGTGAGAGAGGGTATGTTGCATATGGGATTGAAGGAGGAAAATTAGAAAAAGGTTATCTAGCTGATATAGTAATCACTGAAAAAACTCTGCGGCATCATCCACTCTACAGCCCTGTTGATTCAATTCTGTACGCCAGCACAGGTTGTGAAGTCAGACATGTTCTTGTAAATGGGGAGATTGTCGTGGAAGACGGCATACTTCTGACTTTTGATGAAGATCAGGTAATAAGAAAGGTTGAAAGCAGAATTGAAAAGTTTCTTTAAATTGCTTTAAATTGCCTTTACTCTCTTTTTTTTGGCAAGTGGACGGGGTTTAAGGAGAATCCTGCTTCCACACATAGTACATTGGATCAGGTTTCTTTCGAGGTCTGCATCTACTTCAGCTCCACAGATAAGACAGATGTAGGGCATAATTCCACCTTCTCAGCTTTTCACTTCTTATTTACTGCGTAGCCTTCTCAACAATCTTGGCTGATGGTGTAGAGGGAACGTAGCATCCGCCTGCAAACTTGTAACCACAGTGTTTACACTCCCATATTCCACTCCCAACTCTTTTTACAGCTTTTTTCCCGCATTTTCTGCAAACATACTTCTGTCTCTGCAGAACATCGATTTCAACCCATGCTCTTCGGATTCTGAGGCCGTATCTGGCACCAAACCTGCCCGCTGATTTCACCTTTTTCGTTCTTCCCATGAAAATCGGATTGTTGGTGAACATTTAATTTTTTCTACTGTCTGAGATATTCTTCAGAGTCGTTGCTAAAGATTAAACAAAGCAGAAGTTGCTAAAAACTACTGTATAACTTCTTTTTTCTCAGGTACTGTCCTCTGTCAGTCAAATTTTCAATCACGACCCTATCGGGATCAATGAATGAAATCCTCTCCGAGTCAAATCTGCTCTTTCCAATTCCGAGAACGTCGTCGTCTTCGTTGCAAACAAACACGATCTCATTTTCTTTGAATTCTTTGGCTTTTATTACAGAGGATGCAAAGATATCTCTTCCATACAGAAATAGCATTTCTCCTTTGCTGTTTACCCATACTCTTTTCTTATCTGATTTTACGAGCCAGAAAGCACCTTCAAGTGAAAATCTGAACCTTCGACCAACTTCACCAAGTTTAATCCCAGCATTTTCCATCTTGCCAATCCTGAATTGCCGGAGAAACTCCTTTAACTCCTTTGAAACTGCAAAAACTTCTCTTGTCCCATTTTTCTCTTTTATAACAAGTTCATATTTTTTTAAAAAATCAGAGGAATTGAAATACCGGAGGGCATTGAGAATTACTTTCAGTTCCTTCTCTCGCGGATCCCGAAATTCTTTGTTCCCTTTAAACGCCATAGAAACGCCTCTACAACTTTTGAGTAGTCTCCATCAATTCTGAAGAATTCCACCGTATTTATCAAAACCTCTTTACCCTTCTTTGATTCATATACTTCTCTCAGGTTCTCTGGCAGAACAACTTCTCCATTCCTCGTAAGACTGTATGATTTCATATTTTCATCAACACCAACAACCAGGAATTTCTTTTTTAGAAAGTACGGTTTTGTTTCATCAAAGAATCTGAGATCTGCATAAGTTTCATTGGCTATAATTGAAGTATTAATTTCCAGAGCTTTTGAATTTATTCCAATTTCCCTTCTATCAAGTTCCTCGCTGAAACCTCCAATTCTGCTCAGGTAGAGATCACTCAGCACTTCTACTGGGTATCTGTACATCAGTAGTTTCATTTTTAATTTTTGGAATATATCACTTTTGCTTGAAAGTGCTCCAAGGGGTAAATTTTTACTTCCTTTGGGGGTGGCAGCTGATCGCTCGTTGAAATGGATTGAAAAGTAAAAACCGCCCAAACTTATAATAGTCCTCTGATGGAAGAATCTCCATGGTGTCGAAAAGCAGCAATNGCCATGATGTTGCGATAGTTGGTGGGGGACCAGCAGGTTTGACTGCAGCACTGTACTGTGCTAGGTACGGTCTGAAAACAATCTTCTTTGAAACTGTTGATCCTGTCTCTCAGCTATCACTTGCAGCTAAGATAGAGAATTACCCTGGGTTTGAAGGAAGTGGAATGGAACTTCTTGAAAAAATGAAAGAACAAGTTATGAAAGCTGGTGCTGAGTGGAGAATGGAGAAAGTGGAGAGAATCAGAAAAAGAGGTAACGATTTTGTACTGATTTCAGAGAGTCAGGAATATGTTGCTAAAGCTGTTATTATCGCCACCGGTGGGAAACACAGAGAAGCAGGTATTGATGGTGAGTCGGTGTTTGTTGGAAAAGGTGTCAGTTACTGTGCAACCTGTGATGGAAACTTTTTCAGAGGGAAGAAAGTGATTGTTTATGGTAGCGGAAAGGAAGCTGTAAAAGATGCCATTTATCTTCACGATATTGGATGTGAGGTTACAATTGTTTCAAGAACCCCTGCACTCAGGGTTGAAAAGGCATTAATCGACGAGCTGGAGAAGAGAGGTGTGAGGGTTATACCGAGCACAAATCTCAGGAGAATTGAGGGTGCTGGTAAGGTTGAAAGGGTGGTTGTGTACAGCAGAGAGAAAAAGAGGGAATTGGAAATTGAGGTTGATGGAGTATTCATAGCAATAGGTATGAGACCTGCTACGGACATCGTTACAGAGCTTGGGGTTGAGAGAGACTCGATGGGTTATATCAAGGTTGACAGAGAGCAGCGAACAAACGTTGAAGGTATTTTTGCAGCGGGTGATTGCTGTGATAATCCCCTAAAGCAGGTAGTTACCGCTTGCGGAGATGGAGCGGTAGCAGCATATTCTGTTTACAGGTATCTATCCGAACACNTCACAGAGAGTGTGGATGAATCTTAATTCAAAAACCCTTTTTAAACTTCATTTAAAATTTTCAGTGTGAAGTTTAAAATCTCGGAAATTCCAAGAATTTCTGCCAGAAAAGTTGGAGTGCAGCTACCAGATGGTTTGAAAAGGTATGCANTTGAAATAGCTCAAAAGCTTGAAAAAAATGGACATGAAGTTCTAATTTCAGGGGAAAGCTGTTTTGGGGCTTGTGATATAGATCTCAATCTACTCCAGGATGTGGATGTGCTCCTTCATTTCGGTCACACAAAGGTTGTTGAGCTGGATAGGGTTATCTACATACCCGTTTTTGTGGATTATAACCCCGAGATAGATCTGGATATACCTGAAAAGAAAATTTCTTTGATTGCCACAGCACAGTACTGTCATAAATTGCCAGAAGTTAAACGATATTTAGAGGGTAAAGGATACCTTGTCGAGTTAAAAAAAGGGAGCAGTAGAGTTCAGATGAAGGGGCAAGTTCTGGGATGCAACTACACAGCTCTCAGGGATTCTCAAAGTGAAGCCATTCTTTTCATTGGTGATGGCCTTTTCCATGCAAGGGGAGCNGCCATGTATACGGGAAAAAAGGTCTATGCATTTGATCCCATAGCAGGTAAACTGGAAGAAGTTGACGTCTCTGGCTTCTTGAAGGAGAGGTACTTCCAGATATCAAGATGCATTGATAAGAAGTGTGTTGGAATAATAGTGTCATACAAACCCGGACAGAAAAGGNTTTCTCTTGCCAGAAAATTAAGGGACGAGGCTATCCGCATGAAAATCAATGCCTGTATAATCTGCGTCGATGATCTTACTCCAGAAAAGCTTTACAACCTTCCATTCGATTTCTACGTTAACACTGCATGTCCCAGAATCACGTACGATGACTTCAGAAACTTCCGTAAGCCCGTTCTGTCTCCCNCTGAATTTAAAATTCTACTCGAATCAGAGTCTGAAATATTTATTGACGAGATTGAATAGTTAAATTTCTGATAGTTTATTTTTATTCAAACTAATCTCTTCTGAATATCTTGTACAGTGGGTGCTCTTTTGTAACTGGCCCTCTTCGGTCACATATTTTTTCAGCGTATCCAATATANGCATCAACAAGCGAACATGCAGCAAAAATAAATCTTGAGTGGGCTATTGGACCGTAAAATACAAAGTCGGATCCACTTGCTATCATGAACACTGCTGCTGTACATGATTTCAGGATATATTCTTGTTCACTCATTTTTACCCTTTTTCTCCATATATCTACTGCATTATGGGGTGCACATCCTGAAGGAAGACCGAACCCGTTCTTTACGGCCTGTATGGTCTTTGCTGCTATTCCTGGGTCGGGAAGATCAAGAACACCAGGATCTACAAGGATTTTTTCAATTCCTCCAATTTCTGCCATTTTTACNAGCTTCCTCAAGACATCGATTCTTCCTGCGTCAGTTGGGTTCCTTGGATTGAAACATAGGAGAACAGCAGAATTGATTTCTGTATTCTGAAGTTTGTATAATTCCGCTTCTTTTGTGAAGGGACTGAGCGAGTTGTATATCACCCTGTCCNCAACTCCCACCTCACTTACGTACTGAGCTGCTTTTATACGGACCTCGNGGGAATGGGAGTCTATCAGAATTGGAAACTCCGTAGTCTCAATTACGAAGTCTATAAATTTCTCAAAAGATTTATCGAGCACAACNTCCAGAAAAACAGGATTTCCAGTTTCTTCAGAAAGTTCTTTAACTTCATTGAGCTGTTTTTCTGCTTTACTTCTATNAAATTCTCCCTTGCTCCTGTTAATTAAAAGTGGATCACCATCAAAGAAAATACTACCAATTAAAACGGTTGGGTACTCCCCAGGCTGACCTCCTATCTTTATGCCAGAGATCTCGAATATCTTCTGTTCTTTTTCAAATTTTGACATCTTTCACCTCCCTATCTTTCACCTCTCTATTGAGAGACGTTCTCGGAGTGTGCNTTTTCTGNTATATAAAGTGATTCATAAAGAAAATCACACTCAGATGTGTTAAACTGAACTCCAGGATGGAGGAATGTTGCAATTTGTTCAAGGGCAAATACCAGCCGGTATGAAGGTCGGGAGATTATATCTGCGTCGATTAGGTAAACTCTACTGTTTTTAACAGCTTCAACATTTTTTAAATTGTTCATAACCCATCTGTAGAGTAAATCGCCACTTCCACCCATACCTCCTCCACTGCTAACAATTATTACATCNGGGTTTCTTTCAACCAGATCTTCCACACTAACAATTCTCCATCCCTTGAGATCTGAAAATACGTTCANTCCCCCAGCTCTCCTGATCAGGTCATCTATGAAAGTCCCGTTACCACTNACCCATATGGGATCTGTCCACAGAATGTGTGCAACTCGTGGCCTGTAATTGAGATTGCTAATTNCATTCTNAACCTTTTCAATTCTGCAATTCATGAAATTGACAAGTCTTGACGCATTCTCCTCAGCTCCTGTGAGTTTTCCAAGGAGCAGAATATCCTTCATAATGTCAGTCATACTCTGTGGATCAAGGGCAACAACTCTCAATCCGAGGTTTCTAAGTACTTTGACCGTTTCTTCTCCATTTCCTCTTGCAGCTACCACAAGATCTGGATCCAGGTCCAGAACCCGTTCAATGCTGATTGTTGAGAAACCTCCCACTTTCGTTTTCTTGAGCGCTTCAGGAGGATAGTTGCAGTAATCGGTAACCCCTACAATTCTACTTCCAAGCCCAAGAGCAAAAAGTATCTCTGTGTTGCTGGGTGCAAGTGAGACTATTCTCTTGGGAAGAGGCATGACGGAAACCTTGAAGCCAAAGTCATCAGTAACAACTGTAGAACTAGGGGAGCTGTTGGAAGTGTTGAGTAAGCTGACTGACTCTTTGATGTCTGAAGTGGTTTTATCGCTCAAAGCGCATCCGGCGAGTATACCGGCAATGAGAGCTGCAATAATAAAAAGATGTTTTCCTACCATTTTTTCAACCTCGCACAAATCAAAATAGCGATAATTGAGAGTATCAATTCAAATCCGATAATCCTTCCTGCATAATTTTCTGATACATTTGAACTGATCGTTTGTTCTGGCACAGCTTTGAAAATGTCAGAAGTTTCAGAAAGGACAGAGTTATTCACGTTTTCAGGTTCACGTTCCGGTAAACTTTCACTGGTGTTGAAGGTCACTTGTGTATAGTTCCGATAAGTGGGTAGAACCGGGTGTGGTCTGCCAAGTAAAGCCATGATAGCGCATACCGTCATGTATCCTGGATTTGAAGACTCATATTTTGTGTACCTGAAATACCCTTCTTCACTTTGAAGACTCAGTAAATGATCTACCACACTGATATTGTTCCTCCNCCAGTCACGGGGATTTTCCCCTGCTGCCACAAGTGCCTGAATAATCCATGAATCACTCGCAGCATTTGATGAGGAATTGCCAAAGTATCGGAACCCACCATCCTCATTCTGACCTGTTTTAAGATACTCAAGAGCTCTTTTGATCACTCTGGAATCTCTTGGCTCTCCAGCTGCAATCAATGCCTGTATTGCTGCAGCAGTATCATCGTAGTCACTTCTTTCACCTACAGCCCAGGCAAATCCACCATCATCATTTTGGTGCTTTTTCAGCCATTCTACAGACTTTGAAACATTCTCACCAGCTGCCTTTAATGCTATTACCCCCCAAATTGTTGTGTAGATGTAGTCTCCAATTCTTCCGTCTTCCTTTATCCTCTTTTTCAGCAGTTCAACAAGATTAACGCCGCTGAAATTTCTGGGGTTCTCACCTGCAGCAATCACTGCGAGGATTGTTCTTGCAATATCTGCTGTGCCCATCCAAGATAATGACCCTTCCAACTCCCTTTTCAGGTAGTCCACAGGTGAGTTACCATTTTTTATCCATGTGTGGGGATCTTGGTATGCTGCAGCGATAGCAATTATTGCCCAGGACGTCTTGGATATGTCACTCTCCTCTTCAGGATTTGCAAATCCGCCATCTTCCAGCTGGAGCTCTTTTAAGTAATTCAATGCCCGGACAATGGGTTCATCCGTAACTTTCAAAGGGAAATTCTTCCATGGAAGGACAACAGCAAAAGTTCCTGAGATGTTTGCAGGAAAGGCTGAAAAGTAGTAGATGAAATTTTTATCTTTACCAGATGAACGGGACATCAGCTCAATCCAGGAGGAGTTCTGGAAAACCATCAACAATGGCATCTTCCCATCAACCTTTCCATCAACGTTTCTGGGCACTCTGAACTCGATACCAGCATTGATGTGATGGAGAGTTGTGGAATTTGGAGTGACAATGGAAAACGCAAAGCAGGAAAGGAGCTTACCATATACTGGGTATGGAGGACATCTATCTTCTGATAACGATAGAATTGCTGAAGTTTTGAGTGGTGATGTTAATTTTAAAAGAACAACGGAAGTTGAATTCACGATCTCTGCTGGCAGTGTTAAAGTTGTAGTTCTGTCTGGTTTGAGTAAAACTGTCTCATTCCATCTGTTTATCCTGACCAGTTCAGAAACATCGTAGCTCTGATTTGGTGTTGTTTTGTTTAGTGAGCTGTTTACAACAGTTTCTGAGCGCCATTCTACATGAACATCGATTCTGTAATCCAAGCCAACCTCGATTGTAATTCTGTAAGGAGATGTTTCTGGGGTTTCATCCATACTCCTTGAAAAGTACCACACTATTTCATCACCCGGCAGGATGTGGTACTCACCTGCAGCTATACCTGGAAGCGGATCTTCGGGATAATTTACCCAGTACATCCAGCCCGAGGCATCTCCCTCGCTTTTAGAACATTTATCCATTATGCAGTCAACAAAAAGCCCCCATGCAGTCTCTTTCAATGTATAGCTAAAATCTCTTATTTGGGAGGCTTTTTCAAGAGCTCCAAGTGCAGTTCTCCAGTTTATCGCGTACGTCTTTTCACCAACCTGTTTTGTGAATGATCCCTCAGGGAGGGTTGGATAGTAGTCTTCCACCTCCTCTTCGCATGTGGAGATCGTCTGATATTTCATNAGNCTTTCATCTTTNGAAATCACCTTAANAAGCAGGATTCCGGTAACTTTCGGAATAAAGTGGCATGAAGGATTTGCAAAAGCGTAAACTGGTGTNCCATTATTCATTCTGAATATAACAAATGATGGTTCGCTTACCGTAACAGTCACCTGATCATCAACACAGTTTCCATCAACACTCACCGAAAGAGCCTCAACCTGGGTTGTGAAAATTAAAAGTATTACTAAAAAAATTAAAATGGAAACTGAAGGTACAAACAGGTACTGCCAGAACCTCAAAATCGTGTTCATGGTCTCTACCTTACCATTGACGTTGAACTTCTTGACCAGCTGGTAATTCTATCTGGAAATTCTGAAAGTCTGTAAACNCCAGCGTAGAGGGTATAGGTTCCTGCAGGGATTTCCTGTGGAATGTGGACGATTACTGGAACCCTCTCACTTTGACCAGCTGCCAGAAAAACTGTTCCAACTCCAGCAATTGCGTCACCTCTCTGGTTTGTACCACTCACAACCACTACATACCATCCATCCTCCGATACTGTTAGAGTAATCCAGGATGTTAAATATCCGCCTCTCTCCCCGTCAGAGGTTATGAACGAGGTTATCCTTGTCTCAGTTATGTCTAGATTGATCTCCAAAACTGGTGAACTTTCGGGAGAATCGCAGAACAGCTGGAGATTGTCACCTTCTTTTACACTTGTGCCCATACAGTTTTTAACAGTCCGGTCGTTTATCAAACACGACCAGTTACATTCAATATCAAACATGGAGAATACTGAAAATACCTGATAATCGCGAAATTCTACATTAAAAGAAATTTCTGAGTCGCCGCTAATTCCTTTTTCAGATGCTGAAAGAAGCACACCGAGAACGGTTGTGTTGGGGANCTCGTGAGTAACATTACCAACTTTCATGATTCTATCTCCAGGCAGTACAGTTACATTAAGACTTATCTTTCCTTTCGAGGAGAATGAGTAGACGTAACCACTGTCAGCTCCTATGAACATTCTTCCATCTGTTATGAAGGGTGAAGACATTATGTTGTAATAATACCCGGATGGGGGCTTAAGCCTGTAATACCAAATGAGTTTACCAGATGTGGCATTCAGAGCGTATATCGTTCCTTCTGGGGTGTTTGTTGCAAAATAGACATATTTTCCAGCTACGGCTGGTGAGGAATCTATCTTTCCATTTGTTATAAATTTCCACTCAATTTTACCTGTCTTTGCATCTATACAGTAAAGTCCTTCTTTTGATCCAACGTAAACTCTACCGTAAGCGAGAGCTGGTGTTGACATAGTTCCACTGAATGGGATACTCCACACAACGTTTCCATCAAGTGTGATGGCGTAGAGATTTGTTTCTGTTGCAATAAACACAGAATTGTAGCCTACAGATGGTGAAGAGGCAATCTTTCCTTTCAGNTCAACACTCCATAGAACATTACCCTCTTCATCAAGACAGTACAGCCTTGTCTGCTCTTCATTTGTTGAACCTCCAAAGAATATTTTCCCACCGTAAGCAGCAGGGGATGAGTAGGGGGAAGTCTCGCCGCCGGCAGAGAAGCTCCAGATTTCATTTCCAGAAAAGTCAAGAGCATGGAGTGTACTGTCAGAAAACGTTGTAACGTAAATTTGGCCATTGTAAATCAGAGGTGATGAGGCTATTCCCCACCACTGAGGATTCCTCTCAAGTTTTTTGCTCCAGATAATTTCTCCATCATCCACTCTAACTGCGTAGAGTTTTCCATTTAATGCGCCAACAAAAAGGAAGTCTCCNCTTGTATTTACAGCAACACTTGATGCACCTGTTATTTTATCATTTCGCCATTTTATGCTTCCGTCAGTAGCATTCAGACAGTATAGCCCTGNGTTCCATTCTGACCACCCGTACCAGTTGGAAACAAAGATATTCCCTTTGAAAAAAACCGGTGATGAGCCAACGAGTCCACTTATGTATGTTTTCCACTCAATAACTGGCAGGATACTAGAGTTCTGTGTAAAGTTACCGGTCCTCTGGAAGTCGCCATGGAATGTTGTTGCTGTAACTGAGTTAATCAGGAGAGATGTGAAGATGAGATAGATGAACACCGACTTCCTTGGTCTCATGGAGGTGAATTTGATGTAGCTATATAAAAAGTTAACTTAATTTGACAGAATAACAAGTATTTTTGATTTTAGTATTTCAGGAGACTATCTCGAACTGCTCGCTTTGTAGCCTTCCAGATTTTTCTACCAAGTACACTGGAAGGACCAGCGTACTCGTAGTAGTTTTTAGATTGGCTGTCCAATTCCTTTGCAACTATAACAGCATCCGTGCAGGTTCCGGTAAACTGATATCCCATCTCAAGCAGAGCTGATGACTTTGCTTCTGTTGCTGTTATGACTGTGTTGACCATAGCTGCATCCGTCATTCGAGATTTAACGACAATTATTATGTTAATTGTTCCTGTATTCGTTTCTCTTCTTGGACTCAAATTGACTTGTTCATTTGGATTCTTCACTCCAGCAGTAACAAAAACTGTAACCTCATCGACAGAAACGATGGCAAGATTCTTCATTGGAACAGACGTGAGCAAACCAAAGTAACTCTTCATGGAGTATCTTTCTGCAACTGATTTCAGATATTCAGTGGGGTTCCATCTTTCAAAATCCTTGCTGACTGTGTGGTTGAATAGATATTCAACATCTTTCCATCCTCCACCAATTCCTGAACTCAGAGCGTTGTATCTTCCATGGACGATTAACGTGTCTTCCTCAATCCAGAACTTCATCTCTTTCAGGTAGTACGAAAATTCTCCCATTTCGTCTGATTATTTCGGCATTTATACCAAACACGTCTTTGATGCTTTCACTGGTGATAACACTCTCTGTTTTCCCAGCATAAACGATTTTTCCGGATTTCATCATTATAACCCTGTCACAGAACATTGTAGCAAGGTTGACATCGTGGAGAGACACAATGGCAGTTTTCCCAGCTTTGCACATCNTTTCAATAACTTTCATAACCTCAATCTGACTTTTAATATCGAGGTGTGATGTTGGTTCATCGAGGAGTAGAACTTCTGATTGCTGGCAAAATATTCGGGAAAGCATAACTTTCTGCTTTTCGCCTCCACTGAGTCTGGAAAATGGTTTATTCTGGAATTTGTCCATACCTGTTATTTTAAGTGCTTTTTTTGCCATTTCAATATCCCTCTGCGATGGTCTAAAACTCAGATATGGAGTTCGGCCAAGTAGGACAACATCGAATACAGTTAGATTACTGTCCTCGTATTCCTGTGGGAGGTATCCCATTACCTTTGCGACTTCATCTATACTCATTTTATGAATGTTTATGGGCTTCCTGCCTTCTGAACTCGCATTTTTACATCTTTCAAAGTCGATATATACTGCTCCACCCACGGGTTTCAGGATTCCATAAAGTGTTCTGAGTAATGTTGTTTTTCCGCTACCGTTAGGTCCAAGGAGGCAGACAAGTTCTCCCTGTTTGACAACAAAACTGACGTTTTCAAGATTGAATGTGCTGTCCAGTTTTACTGTGATTCCCTCCACCACAAGTCTCATCTCCAACCCCTCCTTAAAAGATAAACAAAGAAGGGTGCCCCAAGCATTGCAGTAATAATTCCCACAGGAATTTCACCTGATGTAATGGATCTCGCAAGTATATCGACGGCTGGCATGAATGCTGCTGCGAAGAGTATCGAGGCTGGTATCAGAATTCTGTGATCTTCTCCAACCAGAAGACGCATTGAGTGAGGTATGATTATACCAACAAACCCAATAACTCCGCTGACAGATACGGCAGAAGCTGTGAGGAGAGCAGAAGACCCAATAATAATCTTTCGAAGCTTGCTGATATCCACTCCAACACTAAGTGCGTGTTCTTCTCCAAGTAAGACGGCATTTAGCTTCCATGAGTTTAAAAAAACCACCGTGATTCCCAGTAAAAGGGCAGGAAATATGATAGTGACTTTTTCCCAGTTTGCTGTCCAGAAACCGCCCATAATCCAGAAAATAACCTTATGCATATCTCTGGCTGCAATGTAAATTAGAAGGGATGTTAAGCCTGAGAGAAATGATCCAATTGCTACCCCTGCAAGAAGGAGAGAGTAAGTGGAGGTTTTTCCAATGCTGTACACGATATAAACTGCAAGTAGGGCCATGACAAATGCAGGGATTACCATTCCGTGTACGTTTTCCACGCCGAGAAGAATTGACAGTGCTGCTCCAACACTTGCCCCACTGGAAACACCAAGGATGTAGGGATCCGCGAGAGGATTTCTGAACAGTGCCTGCAAAGCACATCCTGAAGATGCAAGAGATATTCCAACGAAAATTGAGAGAAGTGTGCGTGGCAGTCTATAGTTTACAATGATATCATAGGCTTTCTTGTAACTCTCACCAGTTAAACTGCCATCCAAGATTCCAGTAATCTCGTTTATTCCTACCTTCGCTGGACCTATACTGAGGCTTGCGATAAAAGATGCTGCAAGGATTGCTATCAGAATGAAGACTTCAATGTACATCGGTTTCNTAATTGTCAAATTCATCTGATGTGCTATAAACTTTTTTGTAATTGAATCTTTCGATATGCTGCTACTTTGCAGCTTTCTTCACCATTTTCCATTAGCAGGTTGTAAAATTTTTACAAATTTTTCTACAAAACCGGATCACAGGGATGAGATAACAAAACTTTTAATTTGCATCCCTCAACTCTGTTCCATGTCAAAAGTGAAAATTGTTGATTTAACGCTCAGAGATGGTCATCAATCTCTGCTCGCTACAAGAATGCGAACGAGAGACATGCTTCCAGTTCTTGAGACTTTCGACAGTGCTGGCATCTACTCGTTTGAAGTATGGGGAGGTGCCACTTTCGACTCCTGTCATAGATTTCTCAATGAGAATCCGTGGGAGAGATTGAGAGAAATAAGGAAGAGGGTAAAAAACACCCAGCTTCAGATGCTCCTTAGAGGTCAGAATCTCGTTGGGTACCGGCATTACCCAGATGACATAGTTGAGAAATTTGTTCAAAAAACCGTAGAAAATGGTCTTGATATTTTCAGAATTTTTGATGCCTTGAATGATGTGAGAAATCTCGTCACCTCTATCAAGGCTGCTAAAAAATATGGAGCGTACCATGTGCAGGGAACGATTTGTTACACCATATCTCCAGTCCACACAATCGAGAAGTATGTCGAAACTGCGAATGAACTGGCAGAACTTGAGGTTGATTCTATCTGCCTGAAAGACATGGCGGGTATGCTCTCACCAAAAGTTGCCTACGATCTTGTTCGGGCAATTAGAAAGGAGGTCGGTCTGCCCGTTAATGTTCACTCCCACTATACAAGTGGAATGGCTTCCATGGCACTTCTTAAAGGAGTTGAAGCTGGTGCGGAGATGATAGACACGTGTATGTCTCCACTGAGTTGTGGAACATCGCATCCTCCAACGGAAAGTATGGTGTACGCTCTGAATGAGCTTGGTTATAATACTGGAGTAAATCTTGACGTATTGCTTGAAGTCAGGGAGTATTTTATGAAAATAAGNGAGAAGTACGAGGGATATCTCAATCCTCTTTCTACGATTCCCGACACAAGAGTGCTGGTTTACCAGATACCCGGAGGAATGTTTTCCAACCTGATCGCACAGCTTCAGGAACAAAACGCTCTTGATAAACTGGAAGAAGTTCTNGAAGAAGTTCCTAAAGTTAGAGAGGATCTTGGTTATCCACCGCTTGTAACTCCAACGAGTCAGATTGTTGGAGTTCAGGCCGTTATAAATGTTCTTGTGGGTGAGAGGTACAAAGTAGTAACGAGAGAAACAAAAGATCTTGTAAGAGGGATGTATGGCAAGACCCCGGCTCCTGTGAAACCTGAGATTGTTAAGAAAATACTTGGTGATGAAAAACCGATAGATTGCAGACCTGCAGATCTGCTGGAACCGGAGTTTGAAAAAAGGAAGAAAGAGTTAGAGGAGATGGGTATCGAATCAACTGATGAGAACGTACTCATATATGCCCTTTTCCCGCAAACAGGCCTTCAGTTTTTGAAGGGAGAAATCAGAGAGGAGCCGTTCCCAGTTCCTGGAGGTAAAATAGAGGGTAGCTACGAGGTGGAGGTGGAGGGTCTCAGATATTCCATAACTGTCAAACCCTCCTGAACTTATTTTGAGTTTAAAAAATAAAAACTTAAAATTTATTTAAAATCTTATTCCACCTGACCTGCTGCGGGGATTTCTCCAACCACGTTGTCCACAAAAAAGCTCATTGAGAGTAACTCTTCGTCTGTCATTACCTCTCCTTCCGCCTTCACAAGATTACCGTTCTGGTCGTAAATTGGGCCAANGAATGGATACTGTTCGGGGAATTCGTGNTTCAGATACTTCTCTTTTTCATTGAGTACGAGCTGCTTCACATCCTCTGGAACTACTGGGTTAAATGGCGCTACATCAACCACACCCTTGTCGATACCCCACCAAATTTCCTCACTCTTCCACGTGCCCTTCATAACTTCCTCAATCACATAGGAGTAAATCACGCTCCAGTTCCAGATAGCGGCTGTTAGGTGAGCTTTTGGTGCAAACTTGTACATGTCACTGTGGTATCCAATGGAGTACACTCCTCTTTCCTGTGCTGCCTGTTGAGGAGCAGGGGAATCCTGATGCTGGGCAATAACATCACATCCCTGGTCAATGAGACTTAAAGCTGCTTCTTTCGCTCTGGCAGGGTCATACCATGCACCGGTCCAAACAACGTAGATTGTAGCGTCTGGATTCGCTTTTTTAACTCCGAGAGCAAATGCGTTTATACCTCTTATAACTTCGGGTATGGGATGCGCTGCGACGTATCCAATTTTATTCGTCTTTGTCATCGCTCCGGCAACAAGTCCAGTGAGATAACGAGCCTGGTACATTCTTCCGAAGTAAGTACCGACATTCTCTGCTGTCTTGTATCCACTACAGTGCATGAAAACAATATTGGGGTAATCTTTTGCAACCGCAATTGTTGGATCCATGAATCCGAATGAAGTTGTGAATATTACATCATAACCCTGCTCCGCATACTCTCTGATAACTCTTTCTGCGTCAGCATCGCTAACAGATTCAGAATAGGCTGTCTGAACTCCATATTTTTTCTCTATAAATTGTCTGCCTTGGTCGTGCATGTAAGTCCAGCCAGCATCACCCACCGGACTTACGTAAACAAAAGCAACTTTGAGAGTCTTTTTAGCTTCCTCAGTTCCTGGAGCNGGAGTTTTCTCTGTAGGGGTCTTTTCTTCCTGTGCACAACCAGCAAATCCCACGCTGATTATTACTGCCAGAGAAAGAGCCAATATCCAGATCCGCCTCATGCCTCATCTGACCGAAAACAAAAGATAAGCTTTTTGATTTATCTTCGAATTTTAAGTTCTGTTACTCCGCTACTTATCACTGCTTTTCTCCACGGATATAAGGTTTTCCAAGAGCAGCAGGAGCTCCGAAGAGCTCTCTTTTCCTTATTACACTGAAAAGAAGGACAATTACTGTTACTACGTAAGGAACCATTCTCAAAAGATGGTATGAAACTCCAATTCCTGCGGCCTGAACTTTGAAGGATAAAACATCAAGTCCTCCAAAGAGATATGCACCGAGAACAGCTCTTTGGGGCATCCATCCGCTGAATATCACCAGAGCAAGACATATCCATCCTCTTCCGGCAGTCATACCGTCTGTCCAGAGTTTAGCATAGGCCAAACTCAGATAAGCTCCAGCAATTCCGGCGAGAAAACCTCCAATTAGTGTGCTTGTGTATCTGATTATATCAACATTAACGCCAAGGGTATCTGCAGCTTCGGGGTTCTCTCCAACAGCAATAATTTCCATTCCGTATCTGGTTCTAAAAAGTATGAACCAGATGAGAGGTGTTAACAGCATTGCCGCATATACGAGGGGGTCATGCTGGAAGAATGCTTCTCCCACGAATGGAAGTGATGAGAGGATTGGGATGTTAATGGGTTGAATGTACTCTGCAACCTGTCCTATGTAGTTTCTTCCGAGAAATCCTGTCAAACCTGTACCCAGCAGAACAATCATCAATCCGGTAACTGGCTGATTTGCTTTTAAAGTGATTGAGAAGAAAGCGTGGATTGATGCAATCAGCATTCCTGCAATTCCTGCTGCAAGAACACCAATCCATGCGTTACCCGTGAGCAAACTCACAGCAAAACCTGTAAGTGCTCCTACAATCATTATTCCTTCCAGTCCCAGATTCAAAACGCCACTTCGTTCCGTGACAATCTCCCCCAGCGTTGCAAAGAGTAAAGGTGTACCGGCTCTGATTGATGAGGCTATGAGTGAAGCTATGATGTCCATATCATCTCCTCCCCTTCTTTTTTGTGAAACGCCCTCCACCTATTATGAACAAAACTATGAGAGCTTGAAATATGTACACTATTGAAACTGGGATCGAGTATGTTGTTTGAAGCGCTGAACCACCTACATAAAGAAAACCAAACAGAAATGCTGCAACTATAACGAGGAGAGGATTNCCATCTGCTAGTAGCGCTACAGGGATGCCTGCGTATCCGTATCCTGGTGAGACATTGCTTCTGAGTCTCATGTGAATTCCACTTACCTCAATCATACCAGCAATCCCGGCAACTGCACCACCTATGAGCATGGTATACAAAAGGATCCCCTTCCTGTTGATTCCAGCGTATTCAGCTGCTTTTGGGTTTGCCCCCACAACTTTGATGGAAAATCCAAAACCAGTTCTCTTCATGATGTAGTAGAGCAGAACGGCTATTATAATTGCTATAAAGATCCCTACATGGAAGCGAGTACCAAACAGTCTGGGCAAAATTGCGTAATCTGGGAAAATATCAGAATAAGGAAAATTAAAAACTTCCTTTCCCCTCATCGGTCCATAGACAAGATATTCAACCCAGTATATTGCAACATAATTGAGAAGCAGCGTCGATATTATTTCATTTAGGTCGAATTTAGCTCTCAGGATTCCTGGGATTGCTGCCCATAGCATACCAAAAAGGGCGGATACTATGAGCATGACTGGAAGAACAAAGGCCGAGGGTAGAGATACGTAAAGGGCAACAAAACTTGCTGCAAAAGCACCCATATAGAGCTGTCCTTCTGCTCCTATATTCCACAATCCCGCTTTGTATGGCACGGCAACCGCCAGACCGGTTAGTATAATTGGAGCTGTTTTAACAAAAAGTTCGGTAATGCCAAATTTTGAACTGAAAGAGCGAGTGAACATGGTGGTATAAGCATCAATTGGATTTACACCTATTGCTGCGAGTAAGAAGGCAACAAAAAGTAGGGATGCAGCAATAGAGATTGCTGGCATCATGTAGTTTAGTTTCATAACTCTCACACCCTCATTTCCCGCTCGAATCTGCCACCAGCCATCAGGTATCCAATTGTCTCTATGTCAGCTCTCTCCCGCGGGATAATTCCCCTCATTTCTCCTTCGTACATAACTCCAATGGTATCACTAAGCTGCATTATTTCATCAAGGTCATCAGAAATAAGTAGAATTGCACTACCACTTTCTGCAGTTTCGATCAGTCTTTTTCTGACGTATTCTATACCTGCTACATCAAGTCCGCGTGTTGGTTGAGAGGCTATCAGAAGTTTTGGACGTCTGGAAAGTTCACGTGCAAGTATAAGCCTCTGAATATTTCCTCCGGATAGTGTACTGGTAGGAGCATAAATTGAGGGAACTTTTATTGAGAATTCCTGGACAAGCTTTCTGGCATAGCTTTCCATTGCGTCAAAATTGAGTGATAGGCCGTTTTTAAAATCTGAAAAATTTCTCAGAGCAAGATTTTCCATGACACTAAGCTGCAAAGCCAGGCCAACTCCGATTCTGTCCTCGGGAATATATGCTATTTCTTTCCTCTCTCTGACACTCAGCTCAGTAATATCCTTTCCATCCAGGATCACTCTACCTCTGTAAGGACTTCTTAAACCAGCAAGCACCTCTTCAAGCTCTTTCTGGCCATTTCCGGATACACCAGCAATACCAAAAATCTCTCCACCTCTTATTGAGAAGGAAACACCTTTAAGAGCCGTTAANCCCCTCTCGTCCCGTGCCCATAGATTCTCTACTTTCAGGATTTCCTTCCCAAATCTTGGTGTATGTTTTGAAATGTCCATTATCACCTCTCTTCCAACCATCATTTTTGCCAGCTCTTTTTGATTAGTTTTTGAAGTTTCAACAGTTCCTACGTTCTTGCCACGCCTCAGGACAGTTATCCTGTCAGTGATGCTGAGCGCCTCGTTTAATTTATGGGTTATGAAGATTATGGTTAGCCCCCTCTTTGTCATAGATCTTAGAGCGGAGAAAAGGTTGTCCACTTCCTGAGGGGTTAAAACTGCAGTGGGTTCATCGAGAATTAGAAGTTTTACATCTCTGAACAAAGCTTTTATTATCTCCACTCTTTGCTCTTCACCAACACTTAAATTTATTACCTGTTCTTCTGAGTCGATCTCAATGCCGTAAATTTCACATAACTTCCTAATTCTTTCTCTCACCCAGTTCTCGTCTATAAGAGGGTCTTTTGGAGTTCTGTAGCCCAGAATAATGTTTTGTAGCACACTCATACGGGGCACAAGCATGAAATGCTGGTGAACCATTCCGATTCCAGCTTCTATTGCATCTTTTGGGCGTTTAAACTGGATCTTTTCTCCCTCAAAGATTATTTCACCAGAATCAGGTCTGTATAGCCCGTACAGAATGTTCATAAGGGTTGTTTTTCCAGCGCCGTTCTCTCCCAGAAGTCCGTGTATTTCTCCTCTCACAACCTGAAAATCTACATGATCGTTGGCGAGGACATCACCAAATTTCTTGACAATTCCTCGCATTTCAAGCAGCACTTCCAAGCGCAACACCTCTGGACTGACCGGAAAGTAAACTGAACNCTTCTTGGCTAACCTCTCTCTTTTTAAAACTCTTCCCAATATTGGGTTTTGATGCGTTTAATGAATCTCTAATGAATCTTTGGTGTGGGGGAGATATATGGGGATATACAATCAACTATGCGAAGATTAAAAAAGAGTGAGAGACATGAGTATGAGCATGGGCTATGATACAGAGATAGTGGTTGAGAAGGTGGATGTGGAGAAACCCGTACTGCTAACNAGTTTTCCTGGAATTGGTCTTGTTGGTACAATTGCAACAGCTCATTACATAACAGAGCTAAATCTTGAAGCTGTAGGTGTGGTTGAATCTAAAATGCTTCCACCGATTGCAACTTTATACGAGGGAATAGTTCTACCACCAATAAGAGTTTACCAGTCTGCTGAGATGGGTTTTGTCCTCATCCATTCTGATGTTCCAATTCTGCCCCAAATAGCGTATGAAATAAGTGAGAGGGTCGTTGAATGGGCTGTGGAAATAGATGCACGAAGATTATACTCGCTTGCAGGAGTTGCGACCTTCGAGGAGAAGAAGAGAGTTTTTGGAGCCGTAACTCATAGAAGCTTAATTGACGAGATAAAAGAGCATGTTGAGATATTCAAAACAGGTACAATTTCTGGAATTGCGGGAAGCATCCTGAATGAATGTGTGGCCAAGAAGTTTCCTGGAATTGTNCTGCTTGGTGAAACTTCGGGTTTTAATCCTGACCCAAGAGCTGCAGCGGTTCTTGTTNAAGCNATGAATAAGATAATGGGCTGGAATGTCAGTGTTGAAAAACTCATAAAGGAAGCAGAGTTAATAGAAGCCCAAATGCAGAGACTTGCTGAACAGGCAAGAGCACAGGAAGCAGGAAGAGAGGAACTGCCAATGTTTGGGTGAGGTGGTGCTATGAGGTGCTACGTTCTTTGCGGAATCTCCCGACCCGTTCTTGATGAGATAGTTCGAAGGAACATTAGGACAATCGAACTTCGTAGCGCTCACAACATCGCAACTGCAATGAAAGTTGAACTGGGTGATTGCATATTTCTGACACCATCGAAAACTCACGACCTTGGCAGGGGTGTGGGGGGCGTTATAGCCGAGGTCTCCGGAAAGGAGGTACTGCACCAATCAATTTTCTACTCTTCGCCGCAGTACATTGAGGAGAGTGAAATGGCTGTGGTCAGACTCAGAGTAACCCCAAGAGGTGTTGGTAGAATTGTGAATCTGAGGTACAGTGGGAGCCTCCTTGATGCAATAGAAGCGGAGATAGTTGAGATCTCCTATTTTGATGCGAGGTGAAAAGAGCAGAGAATGACACTCATACTTCCTCCCACTGATCATGGTTTGAAGAAAGCTGCGGAGATAATAAAGAGAGGGGGACTTGTTGCGTTTCCAACTGAGACTGTTTACGGTTTGGGTGGAGATGCTTTGAATCCTGATAGTGTAAGGAAAATCTTTGAAGCAAAGAAAAGACCTCCAGATAACCCGCTAATAGTCCATGTGTCTTCCACGGATGTTGTTTACACGATAGCTGAAGTTGATGAAGTAGCGGAGAGACTTATGAAACATTTTTTCCCTGGTCCACTCACACTCGTAATGAAAAAAAAGAGAATCGTCCCGGACATAACCACTGGTGGTCTTGATAAAGTTGCAGTGAGGATGCCAGACCACGAAATAGCCCTCAGATTGATAGAATTCTCAGAAACCCCTCTTGCTGCCCCCTCTGCGAATACTGCTGGAAAGCCAAGTCCAACCAAACCTGAGCACGTCATCGAAGATCTGGGGGGTAGAATAGACGCCATAGTTGATGGGGGCGAAGTCCAGATCGGAATCGAATCAACTGTTCTGGACACAACCACAACTCCTCCTCGCATTCTCCGTCCTGGGGCGATAAGTGTTGAAGAACTGGAAAAATACGTTGAAATTGAACTTGGTGTTGGAGTGGCTGAAAAGTACGGGCACTACGAAACAGATTCCCCTCTCTACGTTTTTACCGGCAAAAACGTGAAGGAAGAAATCGCCAGATTTGCNGATGAGGCGCGTAGAAAAAACCTGAAAGTCATAATAATTGGTAAGAAAAATGTTTATGATATTCCGGGTGTAAAGGTGATTGAAGTTGGGGAGAGAATTGATAGGTATGCGAGAAATATATTTTCGGCTTTAAGAGAGGCAGATTCTGAAAATCCGGACATTATAGTAGTTGAAGGTGTGGAGGAGATGGGAATCGGGCGTGCTATCATGCACAGATTGTCTAAAGCTGCAAAGGGGAGAGTATTCAGAGTGTAGCAGAGAGCTGACATTCATCAGAGAGTATTCAGCAAAAGTTTTATTCCACTTATCGAAAACACCCCATGCTCAGAGATGTGGTCAGAGACGCTGAAGGGGAGAAAGTATTTCTTCTGGGTAATGAGGCGATAGCAAGAGGTGCTATTGAGGCTGGTATAGACGTTTTTGCTGCTTATCCTGGTACTCCTTCCTCAGAAATCGCTGACACTCTCAGTGCTGCCTGCAGGTTGCTGAGGGGTAGAATGGACTTCTACATGGAATACTCGTCCAACGAGAAGGTTGCTTTTGAGGTTGCACTGGGAGCTTCACTTGCAGGGAAAAGAGGAATGGTGTCGATGAAGCACGTCGGTGTCAACGTCGCTGCAGACGCTCTTTTCAGTTTTGCATATGTAGGAGCGAGAGGCGGCTTCGTTCTTGTGTCAGCTGACGACCCTTCAATGCACAGTAGTCAGAATGAACAGGATAACAGATGGTACGGTAAGGCAGCGAAGGTTCCGGTGATCGAGCCTTCAAGTGTTCAGGAAGCAAAGGATCTGACAAAGCTCGCTTTCGAATTATCAGAAAAATACGAACTTCCAATCATACTGAGGACCTATACACGCCTGAGTCATGCAAGCGGCATTGTGGAACTTGGAAAAATCCCGATAAAGGAATTTGAAAAGGTTGAATGGAGAAAAAATCCACAGACGGACGTTGTTCTACCGGCGCATGCAAGAAGACTCAAGCCCGTCCTCCTTAAGAAGCTTGGAGATATTCAGAAATATTTTGAAAGTTCTGAAATGAACTGGGTTGAAGATGGAGATGGTAGTGTAGGTGTTATTGCCTGTGGGCTTGATTATGCCTACGCCAAGGAAGCAATGGAAAATCTTAATGTTGAGCTACCAACTCTCAAACTGTCAAGCATGTTCCCGCTTCCGGTGAAATTGATAGAGGAATTTATTTCTGAACTGGATGCCGTTATTGTTGTGGAGGAAACAGATCCATTTGTAGAGATCCATATCAGGGCGATAAGTGACGTTACAGTTTATGGCAAGATGAACGGTTTTATGCCAGAGAACTATGAGTACAACATTTCAAGGGTCGAAATTGGAATCGCCAAAGCTCTTGGAATCAAACCAAGCAGAGACTACAGTCGGATAGAGGAGATTTCTGCTGATCTATCTCAGAAAGCTCCTCCTCGACCTCCTGTACTCTGTCCTGGCTGCCCTCATACAGCTTCCTATTATGCAATACGGCAGGTTGTAAACAGGGTCGGAAATGCCTCGCTACCAAGCGATATTGGATGCTATACACTTGGTATAAACAAACCTCTTGAAGGAGTGGACATTACAATATGCATGGGAGCAAGCGTCGGCACATCGAACGGACTGGCTCACGTACTCAGTGATCCGATTATAGCAACAGTAGGTGATTCAACCTTCATTCACGCTGGAATCCCAGCCTTGGTTAATGCCGTTTACAACAGAGCGAAGTTCGTTCTGGTTATACTCGACAATTCAACCACCGGGATGACTGGGCATCAGCCCCATCCGGGTATAGGAAGAAGAGGTTGTGGTGAGGAAGGCAAAGCTGTGAAAATTGAAGATATAGTTCGTGGTTGTGGGGTGGAATTTGTTGAAGTCGTCAATCCCTATAATGTGAGGAAAATGATGGATGCACTTGAAAGGGCGTTAAAACATGATGAGGTTGCAGTTATAATCGCCAGGCAACCCTGCGCCATATTATGGACAAGAGAGAGAAGGAGAAGAGGTGTGGNTATAATTCCCTACGAAGTTACTGAAGACTGTCAGCTATGTCTTGAGTGTATAAATACCTTTGTCTGTCCCGCCCTTGTTTATGATGGAGAGAAAGTGAACATCGATCCAGCTCTCTGTGTTGGATGTGCAGTTTGTGCAAAAATATGTCCGCACAGAGCGATTAAGCCAAAATCAAAAGGAGGTGGGTGAGACAAATTATCAATTTATTTAATTTTATATTTAATTTTATAACATAAGTACAGTGCAGTCATATCTTTATCTGGGATGCAGTTTGGTGACTGTATGAAGAATATGGAGTTACTGTTTTCTTGTCAGACCTACAAATCCGTAGCAGAAAACCTCGCATAATTTTACCAGAGAAAAGGTTTAAATAAAAAGTCGTTTTAGATGGGACTGAAATCAGGGAAGAGGTGAGCACATGAGATTCTTCATTATTGGCTTTGGACAGGCGGGAGGTAAGATACTTGATCTTTTCATCGAAAACGAGAAAAGGAGAGGATCAAGAATACGGACTCGCTGGCTGGCGGTCAATACAGCGAGAACTGATCTGATGGGTTTGAAGCATGTGCCAGTTAAAGACAGAATTCTGATAGGTCAGACAATTGTGAAAGGTCATGGAGTCGGGACAGACAACAAACTGGGTGCCAAAATAGCCCAGGAAGAAATAGAGACGATACTGAACGCTATAGATGAGAGAGGTACCCATGATATGGACGCTTTTCTNATAATTTCAGGTTTGGGAGGTGGNACTGGTAGCGGTGGTGCCCCTGTTCTTGCGAAGTATCTTTCTGAAATGTACGCTGAACCTGTTTACGCTCTTGGGATTCTGCCAGCTCCTGAAGAAGGAAAGCTTTACTCTTTAAACGCTGCAAGAAGTATGATTTCCATGTTAAAATACGTGGATAACCTCATCCTCGTTGATAACGGAGCCTGGAAGTTTGAGGGGATGAGTCTTAAAGAATCTTTTGGGAAGATAAATGAGGAAATTGTGCGCAGACTTGCAGTTCTTGCAAGAGCTGGTGAACCGGTAGAGGAAGACATGGTTGGAGAAATGGTAGTTGATAGCAGTGAAGTGATAAATACACTTAGGGGCGGTGGCATTTCTTCAATAGGCTATGCAACCTCACCTGCAGAATCGGCAGCAAAGAAGAAGAAAGGATGGTTGAGAAAAAAGGAGGACAAAGAGGAGCTCGAAGCGATTGAAAACGATAAACCGATGAAAATAGCATCTCTCGTCAGAAGAGCNGCTCTTGGCAGGCTGACAGTTCCGTGCAACATAAAAAGTGCTGAAAGGGCCCTCATCCTCGTGGCGGGTCCACCTGAACATCTTGATCGAAAAGGTCTCGAAAAAGCGAAACTGTGGCTTGAAGAGCAGATTGCAGGTGTCGAGGTCAGGGCGGGGGACTATCCAACAAGGAGAACAAGGTATGTAGCAGCTCTTGTAATTCTTGCGAACGTGACAGACATACCGAGAGTGAAAGAGCTTCAAAGACTTGCTGCTGAAGCAAAAGATGAAGTTGAAAACGCGGAGAAAATGAGAATTGCAAAGACTATAGAACTCTTTGATGAGGATATAGAACCACTAATTTAATTTTTATGTTATATATTTTATGAGATATATTGTAGCTCTTACAGGTGCTTCTGGTCAGGTTCTTGGTGTCAGATTAATAGAAAAACTNGTGAAACNCGGTGCAGAAGTGTATGTAATCGTGTCTAGAGCTGCGGAGATAACNCTCAAAGCTGAGACTGACTTCTCGATTGAGTATCTCAAGTCAATGTCCACCGAGTTTTTCAGAGAGGATGATATTTCTGCTCCTATTTCAAGTGGAACGTTTAAGCATGATGGGATGGCGATTGTTCCCTGCAGCATCAAAACTGCCTCTAGCATCGCCTATGGAATCGCTGATAACCTCATTGTGAGGGCTGCTGATGTAACTCTCAAGGAAAAGCGAAAACTTGTTCTTGCCATCAGAGAAGCTCCTCTTCATCTTGGACATTTAAAGACCCTGACAGCACTAGCTGAAGTTGGTGCAGTTGTTTTTCCTCCTGTCGTCTCGTTCTATACCTTGCCTCAAAGTCTGGATGATCTCATTGAACATATTGTATCAAGAATAGCAGAGCTTCTCGGAGTTAATGTGGAATATAAAAGGTGGAATGGAGATGACTTAGTGACAAACCGGTAAATTTCCACCAAAATCAATGGTGGCTCAGTTCGCTCAGATCAGAAAAATGTTTATTTTCAGGGTACAGTTGGATCCATGGTATTCGTTGTTGGTGCAGTCAGAACACCAGTTGGGAGATTTGGAGGAAGCCTGAAAGATAAGCAGGCTTACGAACTCGGAGCAGTGGCGATAAGAGGACTTTTAAATAAACTTGAGATAAATCCATTTCCTACAAAGGAGTCTGTGGACTTCTATCCTGAGAAACTTCCTCGGAAAAGGATTGAACTTGAGGAAAAGTACCACAATTATGATGGGATGGAGGTGGAGTTAGACGAGGTGATAATGGGCAATGTGCTGCAATCAGGGCAGGGTCAGAACCCTGCAAGACAGGCATCCATCTATGCAGGAGTTCCCAAGGAGGTTCCAGCTTTCACTGTAAACAAGGTCTGTGCAAGCGGTCTCAAAGCTCTGGAACTGGCATTTAATTCGATTTCATTGGGAAATGCCAGAGCTGTAATTGCAGGAGGGATGGAGAGTATGAGTAATGTACCCTATGCACTTCTCAAAGCGAGATGGGGTTACAGAATGTCTGTTAACGCTAAGGATGAAATTATTGATCTGATGGTTTACGATGGACTTTGGGAGAAGTTTTACGGCTATCATATGGGGATAACGGCGGAGAATATAGCTGAAAAGTATGGTATAACAAGAGAAGAACAGGATGAACTGGCCTATCAGAGCCACATGAGAGCTGTTAGAGCTATTGATGAGGAAAAATTCAGAGAAGAGATAGTTCCTGTTCAAATACAGCTCAGGAAAGAGACACTTACAGTTGACACAGATGAGCATCCAAGACGGGACACCAGTCTGGAAAAACTTGCCAGGCTTCCGCCTGTATTCAAAAAAGATGGCACTGTTACTGCTGGGAATGCGAGCGGTGTGAATGACGGGGCAGCAGCCCTTCTTCTGATGGATGAAAAAGTTGTAAAGGAATACGGATTTGAGCCACTTGGGAGAGTTNTAACATTTGCTTCTGCATCAATTGACCCAGCTTACATGGGGCTTGGTCCTATTCCAGCTGTTAAAAAAGTTCTTAAAAAAGCTGGAATCAGGTTAAGAGATATAGGGCTTATCGAGCTCAATGAAGCCTTTGCTGCACAGGCCATTGCATGCATTAGAGAGCTTAACCTTGATGCGGAGATAACAAACGTTAATGGGAGTGGGATTTCACTCGGTCATCCGATAGGATGCACTGGAGCGAGAATAGTAACAACTTTGCTCCATGAAATGCAGAGAAGAGGGATTGATTACGGACTTGCAACTCTGTGTGTGGGTGGTGGACAGGGGATGGCTGCTGTTTTTGAGAGAGTTTAAAATTTTATTAACCTGATTTGCGCCTTCATAGCAACTTTCAGATAGTTAAATTTAAATAGTTAATTTTTTTAAAATTTTTGAAGAGAATGTGAGGTGAGAATTTGCCGGGCTATAACCTGAAATTTACAGCCGGTCTTTTGGTTGTGGCCATTTTCAGCTCTCTTTCTATTGCTGTGGCTGAAGAGATCTATTCCTGTGTGGAAATTGATAAACCGGGGTACTACATTCTCGGACAGGATATATACACGGATTCCCTGTATTGTATCAACATAACCTCCAGTGATGTTGTATTGGATGGCAAGGGCCATACTATCAGATTTACCGGCGGTGCCCCACTTTCAAGCAATTTCTTCGCTCCCTGTGCCATTTACATCAAAAAGCCATCAGAAAAGCTTGAGAATGTAACCATCAGGAACTTAGGGATCATACAGTGGAACACAAGTATATATGCAGATTCTGTGAAAAATTCCAGTTTTGATTCGAATATTCTCAGGGGTTTCGTTGCTGGTATCTTTCTAAACTCTTCGAGTAACATTTCCATCACAAATTCAACAGTTACTGACTCAAGAGGAGGTATAATTCTCTTTAATTCTTATTACAACACATTGAAAAACAACTGGATCATTAATGCCTACTACGGTTTAGGTTTTGAATCTTCTTTAAATAACACGATTCTGGATACAACGATTGAAAGAAGCGATTATGGAATTTGCTTCTCGAATTCCAAGTTGAATACCATATCAGGGTGTCAAATAAATGACAACGAATTCGGCATATCCCTTGTAAACTCCGGTAAAACAAGACTTCTAAACAATACACTTATAAGAAACGGTCTCCTACTCGTGGACTCATTCTCAAACACGGTAGTGAACAATACCGTAAATGGCAGACCACTTGTTTATCTTGAAAATATAACAGGCCATAATGTGGAGAAAGCGGGACAGCTTATCGCCATCAATTCCAACAACATAATTATCAGAGGGCAGAATCTGTCACACACAAATGTCGGAATTGAGTTTTACAATGTATCAAATGTCATTGTTCAGGATAACATTTTCGCCAATAACAATTTGAATGGCATCGTCGGTTTCTATCTTGAGAATGTGACTTTTGTCAACAACACTGTCTTGAACTGTGGAATTGAAGGGTTATCAGTTGATAANGCAAGTAATCTCAGCATCATTAGAAATACAGTCAAAGGAAATCTGAANGGAGTTCTGGTGANGGATTCCAGTGGGGTTACAGTTACAGGCAACAGGATTCAAAATAACACNCTCGGTCTGGATGTGGAANACTCGAAAAGCTGTTTGATATACGGGAACTACCTCAACAACATCAACAACACGTTTATCCTCAACTCGACGATCATCTGGAACACCACCTTCGGGAATTACTGGGCTGACCCAGACGGGAATGGATTCAGCCAGGTCTGCAGTGATGGGAATTCTGACGGTATATGTGACCAGCCATACCAGATCGATGCCAGCAACATCGATTACCTACCACTCGCCATACCATTGTTTAAACCTGGTGACATAGATGGAGATGGTGACGTGGACTTCAATGATTTGATAGCCACTCTTAATCTGATACTTNCACACAACTATCATGTNGCTGGTGACATAGATGAAGATGGCAATGTTGACTTCAATGATCTTATTGGGGTGCTTAACATAATACTCACGTTTGATTAATTTTTCAATATTTATATCTGAGAGTAGATAAACCTTAGTCTAAAATAAAGTCTAAAAAATTTAAAAATAAATCAGAGAAGTCCCACAGCTTTACCAAAGGTTGGAATGACAAAAATACTCAACTTGGTGGTAGCTCCGGTTAGTGTGAGTGGTGGATTACTTTCAAAAGGACATCCACTTGACGCTACCGGAATAGCTCAGGTTGTGGAGATAGTTAGATTCTTCATCCCTAATCCTTTAGTCCACTATCCCAATAACAAGCTTTTCGAATTTCTCGTGTTCAAGCAGATCTCTTGCCTTACCCTCAAATGCTACTCTCCCACTGATAAGGAGGTAGGCGTTATCGCTTATCTCAAGTGCTCTCTGAACATTCTGCTCGACCAGAAGTATTGTGAGGTGATATCTGTCTCTCAAATCCAGTATCCTCTCAAAGATCAGTTCAGCAAATTTTGGAGCGAGCTGAGCTGTGGGTTCATCCAGCATGAGTACATATGCCTTTCTGACAAGAGCGGTGGCTATCGCCAGAAACTGCCTCTCTCCACCGCTAAGAGTCCCTGCTTTTCGCTTCATAAATCTCTCCAGTTCTGGAAACGCGTCAAGTGCGATTGCGATCCTTTCATCAACTTCCTCCTCGTTCAGCGTGTATCCAGCTATTTTCAAGTTTTCTTCCACGGTTAGATTTGCGAAGACGTTATCTGTCTGGGGTAGATATGCAAGTCCCAATTTCGTTTTCTCATGTGCCGGAACTCTGGTAATTTCGGATCCATTCAGGTAAACCTTCCCCGAATGTATTGTTGCTAAACCGAAAATTGCTTTTAGAAGTGTACTTTTTCCACTACCATTTGGCCCAACGATTGTTGTGACTTTCTTTTTCTCAATTTTGGCATTCACATCAAAGAGTATGTGAAGCTCCTTATACCCTGCATTAAGATTTTCCACCTTCAGCACCGAGATACACCTCCACAACCTTTCTGTTACTTAGTATTTCCTCCTCTCTTCCCTGAGCAATGACCTCTCCTGCAGCCATCACGTAAATGTAATCAACGTACTGGAGAATTATATCGAGCCTGTGTTCAACAATAAGGAAGCTAACTCCCCTCATTTTCAGTTCCGTGAACCTGCTGAGTATGTCATGCGAAAGAACGGGGTTAACTCCCGCTATCGGTTCATCTGTGATAACTAGTTTTGCATCTTTCATCAGGGCTCTGCCAACTTCAAGCAACTTTAACTGTCCTCCACTCAGTTTGTAGGCCTCTCTATCCCACAAATGGTCTATTCCAAGGAACTCCAGAATTCTGAATGCTTTTTCCACATATTCCTCTTCTTTTTTCAGCCAGTTTTTACCAAAACTTTCGAATACATTCTCACCGTAATTCTCAGGAGCTACGAGAAGATTCTCGAGAACCGTCAACTTTTTCAGTGGCTGGGGGATCTGAAAGGTTCTTACAACTCCGAGCCTGCTTATTTCATGAGGTGGCAAGTTCGTAATGTCCTTTCCCTCAAAAATAACCTTCCCCTCATCTGCTTTATAAAAACCGGATATAGTGTTTATGAGAGTCGTTTTCCCGCTTCCATTGGGACCTATAACAAGCGTGAGCTTGTTTTTCTCCACACCAATATTAACACCATTTAAAGCCTTCAAACCATCAAAAAATTTGGAAAGATTTTGAGTTTTGAGGATATAGTCAGCTTTCATGTTTTTCTTAGTAGTTATATCACTTTCTTCTTAGCAGATATGCTGCCGCGAGGATACCTGCCACTGCCAGAACAAATTCAAATCCTGGCGTCTTCTTCTCTTCAGCTGGTGCTGGCGTCTCTGCAGGCTTCTCCTCAGCCGGCGGAGTTGTGGCAGCTGGAGCTGGAGCTTCGGGTTTGTGCGTCCACTGAATCTTGTTCTCAGCAAAGACCCACAGACCAGCCTTATTCCAGTCACAGTCTTTGGTTACGTAGTATATCGCATAATCTCCGCTTGCTCTGTCATTCCACTCATTGAGTTTAATCTCTCCTGTAACTGGATACACTCCATACTTGCCCTCACTATAATCAATCGTTACCTGTGGAATTGTCTCGGCCATCGCATCGGCATCGTAGCTTCCCTTCTCCTCGATAACCTTCACGTAGCTGAGCGCAATTACCCACGCAGCATCATATGCATTCATAGCATACTGGTACGGCTCTTCTCCATACCCTCTCTCCTTGTATTTTGCTTTTAGTTCATCATAGGCTTTACCCTTTGACTCGAAGAGTGTTGAATAGAGCCCAACTTTCGAAGCCTTATCACAGACTTCAAGCGCTTTTCCACTCAGTGCACAGCCATCAGACCCTATCCAGATGACGTTAAGGAGCGGGCTGTCACTCTTGGTCTGTGCAAGAATTGTTGCCGCCTCCTCATAACTGAAGGCAACCACAGCTACCTCGGATGGCTTGTAGGTTTTCAGCAAATCGTTAACAGCACTTTCCATCTCAGCTATGTAAGGTGAGAAGTCTGCTGGTGGTGGATCGGGATACTCCACGTAACTTTTGATTTCAATTCCAGCCTTGGCGAGTTTGGGTTTGATGGTCTCGTATAGACCCTTACCCCACGCATTACCGATGTACGTTATCACTACAGCCTTGATGCCAAGATCCTTAAGTTCAGCAGTTATAGCATCAGTCTGAAGATCGTCAGTACCTACAAATCTGAATATGTACTTCTTTTCTTCTGGTTTTGTTACACCAAGGAGACTTGGAAGAGCAGTGGATGACGGTGAGATTATGATTATTTTGTTCGAGGTGACAAAGCTCTTTATATTGGATACTTCTCCACTACCCATTGGCCCAATAACCAAGTTTATACCTTTTGCATATAGATCCTGTACTTTCTGCAATGCGATGTTAGGGTCTACTTTGGTGTCCTCTACATAAAACTCCACTGTGTAGGGCATATTTTTGGACTTGAAATACTCATTGATGTCGTCTTTGGCAATTTCAAGTGTGTTCTTGATGTCGTTTCCGTACGTCGTCAGCGGTCCTGAGAGATCTACGAGTACTCCTATCTTTATCTCTTCAGCTGACACCACTATTGTCGCCGACAGAAGTGTCAGCACTGCTACCAGTATACACAACCTTCCGCGAATCATGATGTAGAGATATCGTTAATATTTTAAAACTTTACTCAATGCAGCGACCATGAGTGTTGTCGAGGGAGCCATTGTTTACTCCAATCTCTTAGTTCTTTTGAGCGTCGGTTTGACAATGACTTACATTACCACAGGTGTGCCAAATTTTGCACAGGGGTCGTTTGCTGTTTTTGGTTCGTACATATCTTTATCGCTTTTACGTTTGTATGAGGTTCATCCCTATCATACAATTCCTCTCGCTTTTGTTCTTGGTGGTTTTCTTGGTGTTGGCGTTTATATCCTTGTTCTCAGACCTCTAATAAGAAGGGAAGCCTCTATCGTCATTTTGATGATTGCCACACTCGCTCTTGATTTAATTCTGCTTGGGATAATAGGTGCTTATTCCGACTTCCTTGCAGGGTTGACACATAGATCAGCAACTAGGTTCATTTTTACCCCATATGATTTCAATATTGCAGGAATTTCGGCGATTTTGTTTACATCTACAGCTGTAATAGCAATTTCAATACTTGCTCTTTTTATTCTTCTTTACAAAACAAAATTTGGCGTAGCTCTAAGGGCTTCGATGGAGAATCCGGATCTTGCAGAGGTTATGGGTGTAAATGTTGAGTACACAAGACTTTTCTCTTGGTTTCTTTCTGGAGCTCTGGCAGCGATGGCAGGAACACTTTTACCGTTCAGACAGGAAATTGTCCCATCAACTGGTGCAATTATTATTGTTTCAATTTTCGCCGCAAGTATAGTTGGTGGTCTGGCAAACATCAATGGTGCGCTGCTGGGTGGCTACATTATAGGATTCTCAGAATCCCTTCTCACGTACAATCTTTCGACAGTATTCGGTACAGGAGTTCTGCTTTACAGTAAAGTTATTTCTCTCTCAGTACTTGTAGTGATGCTTATACTCGCACCGAGAGGTTTAACAGGAATTAACTGGAGGAGAGTGATATGGAGCAAATCATCATCACCATAGCGCTCTGGTTTGGCCTATATACGATTGTAACTCTCAGTCTGAATCTTGAATATGGATTTGCAGGCATACCGAACTTTGGCAGAGCTCTGGCAGTCCTTATGGGAGCTGTGGCAGTTGGAGGTATTGTAAACAGGATACTGATTTTTGCGTTTGGACTCAGTGGAGACATAATAGTTGCAAGTGGTCAGGCGAGAACACTTGCAAACGAGCTGATAGCATCGAATCCTGTTTACGGAATTGGACTGTTCATACTTTGCCTGGCTATTGCAGCTATTCTGGGTGCGATAACTGGAGCACTATTTATTCTGCCGAGTGCGAAACTTTCTGAAGATTATCTGGCAATTACACTCCTCGCAATCAGTGAAGTTGCCTTCATGGTCTGCAATTATAACACAGCCATAATAGGCGGATATTATGGTGTTTCAATACCTGATGTTCTTGCGTTTGTTCCTGGAGAAAAGAGAATGGTTGTGTTCACAGTAATAACTGTCTTAATAGCTCTGTTTGTTTATCTGTTTATAGAAAGACTCACTCACTCTCCTTACGGAAGACTTCTGAAGGCAATGAGGGAGAACGAGGACATTGTTGAAGCTTATGGGAAGAATGTCATGATGCTTCGAATTAAAACTGCATCAATCGGTGCAGCAATAGCTTCTCTCTCAGGTGCACTTTACTCTCTATATTCAGTAAATGTTATCGCTACAAGTTTTTCAAGAGTTGAATGGACATTTTATCCATTTCTGATGATCCTCCTTGGTGGAGTTGGAAATAACAGGGGGGTTGTTGTGGGAACTCTGACATTTGTTACAGCGAAGATTCTCCTCACAATGTACAAACATGAGATAACCGATTTTCTACACCTCCCATTCGAGGCTGTATGGCTGGAATACATGATGTTTGGGGTTCTCATGTATCTCATCCTCCTTTACAGACCGGAGGGTCTACTAAGAGAGAAACCAATATTTACAGAACCCATCAAAAAGGTTATTGGGAGAAAAGTTAAAGCAGCGGAGTAAAAATGGCCATGACAGGTTGTAATTCAGAAAATACAGGAGATTCTAAATTTTTTGGTGAAGTGATCACTGGACATGCTGTTAAATTTCTAAATTCAATATCAGAAAAGGGGTACGGGATCAGAGAGGATGAAGGAATCACAGTACAGCTTAAATCGGGATCCTTTTTTATTAAATCCAGCTACATATGCTTTTACAGGAGTAAAAATCTTATCTGTGTTGATTTTACAACTCCAATGTCTTTGGAGCCTATGAAGAGGTTTTTAAGTTCGTATGCACGTATAATCGGTTCACCACTTGCAGTAATTTTTGCAGGCGAGAAAATGGTGGTATTCGAAACTATGAGTGAAGAAGGGACACCGAGCAAAATTCTGAGCAAAATTCCGCCACCCGAAGAATTGTGGAATATCCGGGTAGTCGAAAGAAAATTCGATAGACAGATAGCTGCCACATACTATGATCTTGTCCATTGTAAGCAGAGTTGCTGTAAACTGGAGGAGGAGTGATGAGAAAATGAGAATAATTGGATTCGTCGGTTATCCACTGAGCGGAAAAACGACTGCAACGGAAGTTGGAAGAGAAATGGGCATACCCATAGTGGTAATGGGAGATGCGGTGAGGAGGGAAGCTGAAAAAATGGGAATTGAACTCACTGATGAAAATCTGGGAAAACTTGCCGATAGACTCAGAAAAGAGGAAGGAATGGATGCTATAGCTCGGAGATGTATTCCGGAAATACGGGAAAAATTGAAGGAGAAAGGAGTTGTAATTGTGGATGGAATCAGAGGTCTGGATGAGATTAGAAAATTCAGAGAAGTGTTCGGTGATGATTTCATTCTCATCGGAATTGAGGCTCCTCCGGAAATCAGATTTGAGAGGATAAAAAAGAGGAGGCGTACTGATGATGTTTCAACGCTGGAAGAATTGATTAAGAGAGATCGGAGGGAGGAGAAATGGGGTTTGAAAGAGGCTATGGAGTCTGCAGATATAATTGTAGAAAACACTGGGAGTTTTGAAGACTTCAGAGATAAGATCAGACACCTGCTGGAAAAATTTGCCACAAGTGTAGACGTTGAAATCGAAACCCGTATCCATCCCACTGAGGATGAGGAAAAAGTTATCAATGCAATTAAAAATCTGTTTCCGGATTCGGAAATCAAAATCGAAAGAGAGAGGGTTGTGGCAAAAGCACGTGATCTTAGGAAATTCAAAGAACTTCTGAAAAGGCAGAAAATTCTGGATACTGCAAGAACTGAGTTTGTGAAGGGTAAAAGGAATGGTGAGATAACAGTTTATCTTAACAAACAAACTGCTACGGTTTCGAGAATTAATTTTTGCGAAGAAAAAGCGGTTTTGTCCCCTCTCAGGGTGACGTTTAAACTGCATGGTGTTGCTTTTTCCAGATTCCTTGATTACGTAGCTCCTGAAACCAGAGATGGGAAGCCTGTAAGAGAAGTGGATAGTCTGTAACAACGTCTGTAACTGGTGGAAATATGTTGAACGAAGCTTGGAGACAACTGAACGCCATACACAGAATACTGATGACGACTGATGGATCGATTACCGGAATAATAGAGGCTATAACACAGAAAGAAGTCAAAGTCGAAACCGTGGATCAGAGAATAATCTCTGCAGATGGTAAAATTACAGAACTTCTGAACGTCAATTATGGAGAGAAAGTCAATTTCCGGGTGGTATATCTTAAAGTTGAAAATGAGATATTTGCGAAGGCGATCTCTTACACACCACTTAGCAGACTTGAGCAGAGATTCAGAGACGATCTGATGCGCGCTGATATACCTATCGGTAAGATAATGAAAAAACACGGAATCGAAGCAAGGAGAGAGATGAACTGGAGAAAGATCACAAGAGCAGATTCGAAACTCGCTGGGGAGCTGGACATCAAGGAAGGTTCACTTGTACTTATAAGAAACTACAATATTATCCATAGGGGGGAAGTGCTGATAAACATAACAGAATTCTTTCCAGCTGATAGATATCAGAAATTCGGAAATTCTGTATGAATTCGCGGGAGAATTAAAGAAGGGTTTGTTGGATCAGCTTACTCTCTTTGCAATTTCTGAAAGATGCACCTTTATCATGTTACTCTGAACATAAGCGATGATTGGGAGGGTTATGAGCAAACCCATTCTTTCACCACTTTCGTTAATGACAATAAACGACTTTCTTGAATCGGAGACAAAGATAGCCTCAATCCTCGCCTTGACCTTTCCCTCTTCCATCCCTTCCAGATACATCTTCTTCAGTATGGGACTGAGATCGGTTACCTCCCATATTTCAGCCTTTTTTCCAATTTTTGGTATTTTAATCAGCCCAACAACGTAGCAGAGCACTTTGGCATCTGTGTTTTTCAGAGCATCAAACACACTCTCCACAAGCTCGCCGTTTGTTGTAACAATAACGACTTCTTCTCTGCTCTCGGAAATGATATCTCTAATCCTTTCTATAATGTTTCTTTCGCCTCTGATAATGAGAGCAGGTGAAAATGTTTGTCTGGATTTGAAACTCAAAGCTTCAAGTTCTTCAATGCATTCATCAGCAGTTCGAATGAATTCTTCTCTAATTCTCCCAATGGCTCTATCGGGCTGGACTGCAGAAAATCTCTTGGTGTCCCCATCTTCAACATCAACAAAGCCTTTTTCAGCCAGTTTCTGCAATACATCGTAAACCCTGGATCTCGGAACACCACTTGCTTCGTGGACTTCTCTGGCTGTTGCTTTTCCAAGTCCAACGAGTGCTGAATACACTTTTGCTTCGTACTCACTCAATCCGAGATTCATGAGTTTTTCAACGACTTTTTCTATTTTTTCAAACATGTTACTACATCAGTAGCAACAAATTTAAATATACTGAAAGTTTCAGGAGTCTATGAAATTCTGGCTCGCAGCACTGGCCGCTTTTACTTTAGCCATGTATCCGTCCTTAGCTTCTGCTTTTACATATGGTGCGGATTTCAGTTTCCATGTAAGTACTTACAATGGGATTCTGCATCCGGGAGATGAGGTAACACTGAATGTAGTCGTGGAAAATGCTGCTAAGGTGGACGTGAAATCAACATCTTTCGAAAATGTCACACAGATAGTGCCTCTCCTCACAACAGCTAAAAATGTTGTTATTGAACTCGACTCCATTTCGGTCATCGAAGTCAGAAGTGGTAGCAGAATTTTGGGCGATCTTCCTGCAGGTGTCCCGGTTACGGTATCCTTTGACATTATAGTTGCAGATAATGCGGTGGAGGGTGAATACGAAATTCCTGTTGAGGTAAAATACGATCGAGTTCTCTTGGATACGTACGGTTCTGTAAGTTACGAAACTGGTAAAACCTATCAGACTGACCTGGAAGTNAAAATTCAGAGGAAAGACTATGACTTCTCAATTGAAGTGGTCAGGTCGGGATTTGTTTCTGGAAGTATTGGAGAGGCAATCNTCAGAGTGACGAATACTGGCAGCAAGACACTTTACAATTCAATTCTCACAATCAATGCAACTCCCCCATTTAGACCTGAGGCTGGGGCAATGACCGCATATCTTGGAGATATGCAACCGGGTGAGTCAAAATTAGCAAAATTCAGGCTTTATGTNATGAGTTCAGCCATGCTCCAGAGCTACCCGGTGGAGTTCACTCTGATTTATCAGACGTCTTCTGGTATTCAGAGAGTGCTTGTCAGGAGTACTGGATTGGAGGTTAAAGGTTCTGGTGATATTGAAGTACATAAAATTGAGGAGTACATAACTCCATCCAAAACCATTCGTGCAACAATAGCAACATCCGGTGGTATGTCATCTTCTGCCAAAATTTCCGGGTTAACAACGATACCATCCAGAGGTTATGTGAGGGTTGAGATCAAAAATAATGGCGTAAATCTCAGAGATGCTTATGCCATGCTTATCTTCGATACACCTCTTCTCAGAACTGAGAATTCGCCGTACATAGGTGAGTTGAAACATGGAGAGAGCCGGAATATAACATTTCTTGTGACTTCAACTGCCCCTGAAGGTTCCTATGTGGGTTACGTGATTTTGAAATACCGCACAGAATACGGAGAAGAAGTCACAACTGACAGAAAATACNTTGGAGTTAGTGTGANGTCACCAGCACTTATTAAAGTGGATAGAATTGACACNGAGAATCTTGCTGTTGGTCAAACGGGAGAGCTGATTGTTACCCTTTCAGGCAGCTCTTCGGGAGATAAGCTTGTCAGAAATCTAAAGCTCTTCTTTATCACGGGTGACCCATCTCTAATTCCCCTCAGCTCATCTGCCTACTTGGGAGAGCTGTTAAAGGATACCCAGGTAAAGTTCAGACTGTCCGTNGGAGATGAGATTGCTGGCGGGTATTATGTAGGATATCTTGTGGAAAACTTTGATCTGGTTGAAGGCAATGTAGTGGCTGATATTGTTAGCGTTGAGGAAATTGCAATACCTGTACAGTCGAAGCTGGCACAGTTTAAGGTTGTCACTGTTCAGAGTAGTCTCCATCCTGATGAGATTAGCGAGGTAATCATAAAAATTAAGAATGCAGGNAGTACGCCGGTATATAACGCTGTTGTAACACTTACAGTATCTGCTCCTCTCTCTATTGCGGGTGGGAGTGAGATAGGTACCATGCTCGGGAAGACACAGCCCGGTGAATATTATGTTGGCACGATAAATCCAGGACAGACAGTAGAAGCTAAATTCAGAGTGAATGTAGATAAAAATGCAGGAGAGGGGAGTTATCCTGCAGAGATAAAGGTGAGATACTATGATGAAAGTAACTACCTTCATCAGTCGAATTCGATAACGATTTCTCTCNAGGTCACTTCTTCACCTCCGCATATCCTGATTGCAGCAGTTCTTATAGCTCTAATGGCAGTGGCGCTTGCCGTTAAATTTGCAAAACAGAGAAGATATGCGAAGTAGCTGGCTTGCGCTCATACCAGTTGGACTTGGACTCTTTATGGTTCTGCTTGATGTAAGTGTGCTCAATGTTGCTCTACCGAGTATCGCAGAGGATTTCAACGCAAAGATGTCCGATGTGCAATGGATTCTTAACGCATACACGGTTACAATGGTTCTGCTTCTCATCCTTGCAGGAAAAGTTGGAGATATGGTGAGAAGAGACCTTTATTACATGGCAGGTATGGCTCTATTTGGATTCAGCAGTTATCTGTGTGCAGAAGCGTGGGACGTAACATCGCTCATAGCCTTTCGAGCCCTTCAAGCCGTGGGAGGTGCGATGCTGAGCAGTAATGTTCTGGCGATTATGGTGGAACTCTTTCCTCCAGGAAAAAGAGGAGCTGCAATGGGTTTAAACTCAATACTGACTGCGTCTGCCTTCACACTTGGACCAATCCTTGGNGGATGGCTCACAACACATCTCAGCTGGCACTGGGTTTTTTACATCAATCTCCCTGTTAGCATCATCAGTTTGGTGCTTGCATGGGTATTTCTACCAAAAATGGAAGCGAAGGTGAGAGAATCAATTGACCTACTTGGACTCATTCTGCTCTCCATAGGGATTGGTGCACTGACTGTTGGAATAATAAAGGGGGAGGATTGGGGGTGGAGTTCTCAGAAGACCTTGGCATGTTTCATAGTAGCAATACCGTACCTGATTGCATTCGTCCTGAGAGAACTGATCTGTGAATATCCTCTGCTTGACCCAGATCTCTTCAGAATAAGAAACTTCTCTACTGGAGTAGTATCCCTGTCTCTTCTCTTTCTATGCATAGCAACTTCTCTCTTTCTGTTACCATTCTTTTTGCAGGGAATAAAGGGATTAAGTGCCGAAGAATCTGGTTACTGGCTTGTTGCCATTCCTCTGACAAATGTCATTGTCTCTCCTATCGCTGGGAGACTTAGTGATAGAACTAATCCGAAATATCTGATGTCTCTTGGTCCTGTTCTGTTCATATTTGGTCTTTATCTGGTTTCGGATATTGGAGCTGATATAACGTTCTGGGAGTTGTCACTCAAGATCATCCCTCTTGGGGTTGGAATAGGGATGCTCATGGCTCCGACATTCAATGTTGTGATGGCCTCCGTGCCACCACACAAAGCCGGTATGGCAAATGGAGCTGTCAGAACCATAAATACTCTTGCACAGGCGATGGGAATTGCGATAGGTGGCGTTTTGCTAACAGGTAAAATGAGCGAGTATATTCCTGGCTATGGAAATCAGCTCCCAGACCCCGGGACAATGTCACTGCTTAAACTTCTTGCTGAGCACGGTAATCCACTTCCACTTATGGAGATGACTGAGGCATTTATAAAGAGCATGCATTACGTTTTTCTCACTGTGATCTGGCTACCACTGTTAAGTCTTCTGGTCATTCTGGTGTTTTTGAGTGGGGAGGAACATCTGGAAAAAATGAAAGTGGGGCTGAGCAAGCCTGAAGCAAAAAGCCTGAAGCAAAAGCTGAGCGGATAACAGGCTGAGTTTTAAAACTTTGTCGTTTAGGTAGAAGAGTTAAAAATTAACTCAAAATTTATTTATAGTAAAACTCTAAAACTCTAAATCTAAGTAGTTGGAGGTGATGTATGTATGGCAATTCTGGTGGCGATAGATGACTCCCCGCGAACAGAGAGAATTATCAAATTTGCCATCGAAGAGGCAAAAGCTCGAAATGAAAAGCTTCTTTTCATGCATTCAGTGTTTGGNGGNGACAAAACGACGCTTGAAGAAGTCGAAAAGGCAGAAAAACTTCTGGACATGGCAGTTAAAAAAGCCGAAAGTGCAGGTGTTGANTGTGAAAAACACCTTCTGGCAAGAGGTATGGAACCTGGAGACGACATAGTGGAATTTGCAAAGGAGGTTGATGCAACCCTTATTGTAATAGGAGTTCGAAAAAGAAGACCTGCAGGAAAACTGCTCTTCGGCAGTGTGGCACAGCATGTCATATTGCATGCCGAACAACCTGTAATCTGCATAAAGTAACTTTTTCGAAATTTTAAAATATGATAAAACTGAAGAAACAACATGCTCAGAAGACTTAAAGAGCAGCTGAGTAGGAATTATCAGCACCCTTTTTACAGGAGAAAGTTCGAAGAGGCTGGATTGAAGCCTGAGGACNTCAAAACTCTTGAGGATTTCCGAAAACTCCCTTTTACAACACGTTCGGAGCTTCCATTATACTTCGAGAGCGATGGAATTGGTGAAGATGTTGTCAGGATTAACTTTTCTCCCTCCGGAAAAGGGTTACTTCCTGTACCCCAGACCAGAAACGATATTGAAGCAATTAATAAAGCTAACGCAGAGGCTTTTGCAAGGGCAGGGATAAGCAACAAAGATACAGCAATAATTACGTTTGGATATCATATTTTCATCGCCGGTCTTAACTTTCATGGAGGTCTCGAGTATCTTGGGGTAAAGACAGTTCCAGTGGGTCCCGGTTCTACTGAAAGAGTTCTTGAAATTGCTGAAATTGTTAAACCAACAGTTCTCGTTTCTAACCCGAGTTTTGCTGTTAGACTGGCAAATGAAGGGTTGAAGGGAATAAAGACTCTCATAGCTGCAGGAGAGCCATTCTCAGCGGTGGAGGGATACAAATCCGAGGTGAAGGATGCTCTTGATGGTGCTGTTACGATTGACTACTACGGACTCGCAGAATGTCTTCCAATCGCGTGTGAGTGTAAACACGAGACGGGACTTCATGTGATCGACGACTACTGTCTTGTTGAGATTATCGATCCCGATACAGGCGAAGTGCTTGAAGAGGGTGAGAAAGGTGAGGTTGTGGTTACTCATCTCAACAAGGAAGTTTTCCCAATGCAAAGATTCAGAACAGGAGACTTGGCAGTTCTTGAGAACTTCGAGTGTGAGTGCGGAAGAAGCCTGACAATGCCCAAAGGCGTATTTGGAAGAACAGATGAAATGTACAAGGTTAAAGGTGTTAAGTTCTATCCATCACAGTTAAATCTTGTTTTGAGAAGCGTNCCCGGGTTGACAGGAAAATTCAAGGCTGTTATTAAAAGAACTGAAAAGGGAACTGATTTCCTGGAAATCTACCTGGAGGGGAAAGGTGTGGACTTAAAAAAGGTTGAAGAAACGATAAAGAACGCTATNCTCATTTCACCAAATAAGCTCGAACTGGTCGATAATCTTGAGAAGGAGAGAGAAGTCGTCGATGAAAGGTTCAGTTAAATCTCTTCTTTTTCCGATCCATTCATTGTGGCAGATAATGTCAAATCAGGAAAAAATTTATTAATTTTAAATTGAGAAAAATTAATGGTGAAGAAAATGTACACCAGAAGGAGATTCCTCATAATGGTTGGAGGAACTGCTTTGTATGCAATGCTCGGGGGCTGTGCAAAGCCACCAGAGGAGGCTCCGGTAACTGAGACGCCAACTCCACAAAAACTTGAGAAGGTTACAGTGCCTGCACTCTTTGACCTCTCTGGTCCAACATCTGATGTCGGAGTAGACTATGCTGCGGGAGCGCAGAACTGTGCGAAGTGGATAAATGAGAAGGAGGGTGGTATACCGGGTATTGGAGAAGTAGAGCTGATAGGAACGGATTACGCATACAAGATTCCGGAGGCTATATCAACCTACGAGAGATACAAGTCCATGTACAATCCCGCTGTAATAATAGGATGGGGCACGGGTGACACAGAAACTCTCTCTCCAAAAATTGCACAGGACAAGATTGTGTACATCTCTGCTAGCTACTCATCCCACCTCGATGATCCGAAAAAGACTCCCTACAACTTCTATCCAATCTGCAGCTACTCTGATCAGATAAGAGCTGCAATGATGTGGATAAAGGATTACTGGGAGAAGGAGGGTGAAAATAGACCTCCAAAGATTTGCTTTGCATACGATTTCAATGTCCCATACTGCAGAGCGCCAATTCCAGCAGGCAAGCAGCTTGCTGCAGAATNCGGCTTTGAGGTTGGTGCTGACCAGAATGTGAGTCTAAGAGCCACCGATACTTCCTCTCAGGTAATTGCTATGAAGAACTTCGGGGCAGATTTTGTCTGGATGGGCAACACCACCGGTACAACGGCGGTTCTTGCCAAGGATATGAAAAAACTCGGGCTTGAAGCGATACTGATTGTGAACATCTGGGGTCATGATGAGAACCTGATCAAGCTTGCAGGTGAAGCTGCTGAAGGTGTGCATGGGATGACCGGCCACTATTACTGGGGCTTCGAGAATGAAGCCCCCGGCTTGAAGAAGTTGAGACAGTCAATAGAAGAATATGGTCCAACAGATCACTTCCCAGCATCACCCTTCATGAGAGGATGGCTTAACATGAGAATGGCTGCTCTTGCTATTGGAGAGGCTTACGAGAAATATGGAGAAGTTACAGGAGAGAAGGTAAAGGCTGTACTTGAAAGCTGGGTTGATAAAGAACTTGAAGATGGGATTTCCCCGCCTGTTACCTTCACTCCAGACGACCACAGACCAAACACGAAGGCGATGGTTCTGAAAATAGAGAATGGTAAGTACGTGAAAGTTAGCGACTGGATTGACGTTACAAGAAATCCGAAGTGGCTTGGCTGGTAAATTGGAAACTTCGGAATTAGGAGATCTGGAGCTGTATGTTGGAACTTAACAATGTAGAGGTAACTTTCGATCCCTTCATTCTAGTTGTGAAGGGAGTTTCGATGGAAGTACCAGATGGTAGCATTGTTGCAATAGTCGGTGCCAACGGAGCTGGCAAAAGTACGATTCTNAAAGCTATCTCGGGAGTAATCAGAATGGAAAGAGGAAAAGTCACGAGAGGCTATATAAAATTCAATGGAAAAAGAATTGAAAATCTGCCTCCAGAGGAAATTGCAAAACTTGGAATAATCTATGTTCATGAGGGAAGAGAGGTTTTTGAAGAACTCACAGTGGAAGAAGATCTTTTAGCAGGGCTGTATGGCAGAAAAGCTTACGATCCAAAGGATGCACTCGAATTTGTTTACAATTATTTTCCCAGACTTAAAGAAAGGAGAAAACTAAAGTCAGGATTTCTGAGTGGTGGAGAGCAGCAAATGCTCGTGATAGGCAGAGCATTAATTTCGAAGCCCGATGTACTTCTTCTTGATGAACCATCACTTGGACTTGCGCCCAAGGTTGTAACCGAGGTTTTCAACACCATTAAGCAGATAAATGAGAATGAGGGTCTCACGGTTATTCTGGCTGAACAGAACGTGAAAAAAGCTCTTGAGATTGCCGAGTATGGGTATGTGGTTGAAGATGGAAGGACAGTGCTTCATGGTACTGCAGAGAAGCTCATAAAGAATCCTGACGTGCAGAATTACTACCTTGGGATGGGTGAGTCAGGGAGATTGAGCTATCAGGATGTGAAGTCCTACAAGAGGAGAAAGAGGTGGATATCTTGAAGCCCATCCTCGAAGTCCGAGATGTTCATCTTAGTTTTGGTGGAGTTGCAGCACTTCAGGGCGTAAGTCTGCAGCTCAGAAAAGGTGAAATTCTTGCTGTTGTCGGACCTAATGGCAGTGGAAAGACAAGTTTACTGAATTCCATCTGCGGGTTCTACAAACCTCAAAAGGGTCAGATAATCTACAAAGAAAGAGACATAAGTCATCTTCCACCTGCAAAAAGAGCAGAAATTGGGATTGGTAGAATATTTCAAACTCCTTATATTTTTCCCGGCTCTGTTATTGACAATATAATGGCAGGATANATAACAGGTAGAAAAAATTTCTTTGGGCTGATGACAAAAAAAGCGATGGTTGAAGCAAGAGAAATGGCTGAGAAACTCCTTGAGTTTGTTGAACTTGAGGAATACAGGACTGCCCATGCAGAAAGTTTACCAATGGGTATCAGAAANCGAATCGAACTTGCAAGAGTTCTCATGTGGGATCCAGANACTCTTCTGCTGGATGAACCAACTTCAGGGTTGAGCATAGATGAGAAGAGAGACATGGCACGATTCATTCTCGAGCTCAATGAGGTACATGGAAAGCATATACTGCTGGTTGAACATGACCTCTCCCTTGTCAATGACATAGCACACAGGGTTGTTGTTATGGATGCTGGAATCGAAATTGCTGAGGGAGAGCCTGAAGAGGTTGTGAGAGATCCACGAGTTATAAAAGCCTACTTGGGTGAGTGATATGAGCGAGCCATCCTGGGTGACGGAGTACCTTAAAGACGTACCAGAGGAAATTGACGCATACATTTATGGAGAGGATTATGAAGTGGTAATTCCAGAGGCAGACACCTTTCCAAAGCTTCTCCTTAAAAATGCAAGAGAAAAAGGAGATAAAACTGCACTCCGGGAGAAATACTATGGAATCTGGAAAAGAATAACTTGGCAGGAATATCTTGAAAATGTTAAAAATATAGCTCTGGGCTTGATGGCTCTTGGGTTTGAGGAGGATGACAAAATCACACTGATTGGTGACAACAGACCGGAATGGATTTACACGTATCTTGGTGTGGAGAGTATTAAGGGAATTCCATTCGGAGTTTACCAGGACAACCTCCCCGAACAGCTTTTGCCTCTCATCAACAACAGCGACTCCCGGTGGATATATTGTGAAGATCAGGAGCAAACGGATAAGGTTTTGAGTATTGTTGAGGACCTTCCTGAAGTGGAAAAAATCATTGTGGAAGACTGGACGGGAATGTGGAGGTACAAGGACAACCCCAAACTCATAAGCCTTGAAGATGTGATGAAACTTGGCCAGGAGATGAGCAAAAAGGAACCAGGCCTTTTTGAAGAGAAAGTAGATTCAACAAAAAGAGAAGATATTGCAGCTTTTGTTACATCCTCTGGCACGACAGGGATACCAAAATGTGTCATGCTCACCTACGAAAACATGCTGTTCATGGGTCAGGCAATGCAAAAAGTGGTTTCAATGAGCGACAGGGACGAATACTTCTCATTTCTTCCGCTCGCCTGGATGGGCGAGCAGATGATGGTTTTTTCTTGTGCCCTTACAGTTGGCTTTCGGGTTAATTTCTATGAGGAACCCGAAACTGTCATGAGGGACTTTCGAGAACTCGGACCAACAATAATGTTTGGTCCACCGCGAATCTGGCGTGATATGCTCGCTGAAGTACAGGTAAAAATCGCTGATGCTGGGAAAATTAAACAGAAAGCCTTTAACCTTGCAATGAAGATAGGTTATGAATGTGCTGAGAAGGAGTTCAAGAGAGAAAGAATCCCTTTCCAGCTGAGTCTTGCCCGAAAACTCGCATATTATTTTGTCTTCAGACCTATTCTTGATAAACTTGGCCTGAAGAGAATGAGACATGCATTCACGGGTGGTGCGCAGGTATCAATAGATGACTTCAGGATGTTGAGAGCTATGGGTGTAAACATTAAGCAGATTTACGGTCAAACTGAAATTGCAGGAATTTCGTGTCTCCACAGAGATGGGGATGTGGATCCACTCACGAGCGGAAAACCTCTTCCAAGAACGGTAATTGCAATAACGAAGAAGGGAGAAATAATATCAAAGAGCCCGGCAGTTATGGTGGGGTACTACGACAGAGAAACAAAAGATGTGGTCAACGGATGGTTGTACTCGGGGGATATGGGGATGATTGACGGCAAGGGACATCTTGTTGTAATAGATAGACTTGCGGATGTGATAAGACTTGAAGACGGCACCCTTGTAGCACCGCAACACCTCGAGAACAGACTCAAATTCAGTCCGTATGTCAGGGAAGCTATGATTCTCGACGATGGTAAGCCATATGTTACGGCTATAATCAATATACATTTTGAAAATCTTGCAAAATGGGCAGAGGATCACAATATTCCCTTTACAGGCTATGTTGATCTTTCACAGAAAGATGAAGTTTACGATCTGCTTGAGGGTGTTGTAAGAGAGGTTAACAAAAACCTGGATGAGAGGATGCGGATAAGAAAATTCCTTTCACTCTATAAAGAATTCCATCCAGATGACGATGAGATGACAAGAACGAGGAAATTGCGACGAAACGTAATTCGAGAGAGATACAAGCCCATAATTGATGCTCTTTACAGTGATGCAGAAGAAGTGGACTTCACGGGTGAGATAAGATATGAAGATGGGACTGTGGATACAGTCCGTGTTAAAATGAAAATACGGAGGGTCGAATAATGGTTGGTCAGCTTTTTGATATGGTTGTTTTGGGACTGGCTGCAGGAACGATCTATGGTGTTATGGCTCTGTCTTTCGTTCTTCTCTACAGAGTTGGTAAACTTGTGAACATAGCTGTTGGTGACATGGTTCTGCTGGGAGCTTATCTCATATTTGCCTTCTCGGAGTTGAAACTGACTCCCAGTCCCGTCGTTAATCTGCTGATTGGTCTTGGATGTGCTTCCGTCATAGGTGTCATCCTTGGCGTTGTAACCGAAAGAACTCTGATGCGCCCACTCTACGGGCAGTCAATTCTTGCTTTGATCATGATGACGGTTGCTCTCGGCCTCCTTCTCAGAGGTTTCACGATAATCAAGTGGGGTACAACACTGAGAGTTTTTCCAGGACAGCACGAGGTATTCCCACCAGTACCACTCCAGATTGGGCCAATTGAACTCCCCTATGTATATGTGTGGAGTACAATTGGTGCAATGATAATATTTGGCTTTTTCCTCTATATATTCAGAAAAACCCTGTTCGGTTTTGCAATGAGAGCAGTTTCCCTCTCTCCTGAAGCAGCAGCTACACATGGTATAAGCATAAGAAAAATCTACGTTTACAGCTGGATCATCGCTTACCTTGCTGCTTTTCTCGCTGGACTTGTCCTCGGGGCACTTAACGGAATTGCTATAATGATATCAGAACTTGGCCTGTCGAGAGCACTTCCAGCAGCCCTTATAGGTGGTATCGATAGCCCCACAGGGGCTTTGCTCGGAGGTCTTTTGCTCGGAGTGATAGAACATACCCTGGGTACAACGCTCAACGCTTACATACCCGGTGTCAGTGACATAATTCCCTTCGTTGTACTGCTTGCTGTGCTGATAATAAAACCATACGGACTTTTCGGAACCGAGAGAATAGAGAGAGTGTGAGGGGGGAATATGAGCAGACCAAGTGGCGTAATCAAGGAAACATTTTTGGCAGATATGGGATTTATAGAGAAACCGTTTCATTACTTTGCCCTTTCGCTTCTTGGACTGTTCCTGATAATTTTGCCATTTGTGACTTCAGAATACATCCTGAGTCAGATAATTCTAATAGCGATCTTTGGCGTTGCAATCATGGGTTTAAATCTTTTGACCACTGCTCAGCTTTTCTCCGTCATGCACGCAGCACTGATAGGAGTTGGAGCCTTTACAGCAGCTTTTCTATCCCAGAGTTTACCCTTTTTCATCACAATCCCTCTTGCGGGTTTGATGGCTGCAGGAGCTTCAGTCTTGTTTGGACTGCCGTCAGTGAGGGTTAAGGGTTTCTATCTCCTGTTCTCCACAACTGCTGCCCAGTTTATTCTGGAATGGATCTTTAACTGGATGACAAGGGACATACCTGGGAGTGCTGTCTATGTAGAGGCTATGGGAATTGCAGGTTACACCTTTAGCGCTATAGAGAGGTACTACATCTTTATAATAATTGCATTAATCATGGGGTATCTGATTGCCCATATCGGTCGAACTCCTCTGGGCAAGGCTCTTGTGATGATAGGTGAAAAGGATTACGCAGCACAGATCCAGGGTCTGAGTTTGCTCAAATTCAAGTCAATAGCCTTTGCAATCTCTGGATTCTATGCTGGAGTTGCGGGAGCTATGTGGGGTTACAACCTCGGAATGGTTACTCCAGAGCACTTTCCGTTCCTCATGTCATGGGAGCTCTTGGGTATTGGAGTCATAGTTGGTGGACTTGGAAGCTATGTGTGGGGATCACTTCTTGGTGCAACTATGATGATTGCAGTAACCCAGGGAACAACAGTTCTTGTCGGAGCTTTAACTCCCTACCTACCATGGCTTGGTGCGGGGGCTTTTGGTCTTAGAGCGGTTATTTACGGGTTGATAATTGCTGCCATACTTATACTCGAGCCACATGGACTTGCAAGTCTTGTAAGGAAGATTAAACGATTTTTCGATCTCTGGCCATTCTCATACTAAATATTGATTTTTAATATTTTTATATATCAATCAATCATCCAGACAACTTTCTTCTCAACCTCTCTTCTGGGAGGCACAGGTGGTTTCTTTGCTGAGTAACCTACAGTAACAACGGCAACGAGTTTCTTGTCTTTTACTCCCAGATACTGGTTTATCTCCTCTTCAACATGGACAGGACCCGTCATCCAGCACGTACCCAGACCCATTGCGTGCGCAGCAAGGAGCATGTTTTGAATAGCTGCTGAGACACTCTGAACATCACTGTAATCATCTCCCGTAGGAGTATAATAGGCGAAAATCGCTATAGGAGCATTTCCAAGGTTTCTGAAAAACTGCTTGGTTAGAGCTATTATCTTGGGTGTATCCCCAAAGAACCTTTCGAGTCTGGGCATGAGATGTTCGACAGACTTGGAAATTACAGATAAAAGACTTTTAAGTCTCTCTCCTCCAACAACGACGAAGAACCACTGCTGTCTGTTCATAGCCGAAGGAGCCCACATTGCCAGTTCAATCATCTTTTCAAGTTTTTCTCTCTCTACAGGTTTGTCGAGATAGAATCTATGAGATCTTCTCTCTTTAATTACTCTCTCCACACACTCAAAACACTCCGAACCCATGATTCAAGATCTCAATCATCAATAATAGTCTTTGTGGAACCTGACTTAATTGAGATTCACAAATTTATAAAGCCCTAAAACTTTTTATTTCCATCAGAATTCCAGCTAAAGGATGAGAATTGTGATGAAGTTCGGAGGTGCGAGTGTAAAGGATGGGGAAAATATTCTCCACTGCGCAAATCTCGTCAAGAAGTTTACTGATGAGAATGAGATCGTTGTCGTGGTTTCAGCAATGGCAGGGGTAACTGATTCCCTGCTCAAAGCAGCTGAAAAATGCTGCGCTGAACCCTCCCCGGGTTACATAAAAATGTTCATCGCTGAAATGATGAAGAAACACTACGAGGCTATCGAAAATGCTGTGAAGAATGAGGAAATAAAGGTGAAGGTTATTTCGACCGTTGAAAGACTTCTCGATGAGCTTGAAAAGGTTTTGCTCGGAATAAGTTATCTCGGCGAACTCACCCGGAGGAGTGAGGATTACATAGTCTCGTTTGGAGAAAGGTTGCTGGCTCCCATTTTCTCGGCTACTTTACTATCACTCGGCATCGACTCAGTAGCTTTGACGGGAGGAGATGCTGGCATAATAACCGACAGAAATTATGGCAGAGCAAAACCGATTCCTGGAGTTTATGGGATAATAAGAAGCAGACTTGAACCACTTTTAACCATTAAGAAGACAATTCCCGTAGTAACAGGTTTTATTGGGGCAACGGATGAAGGCAGCATTACGACACTGGGGAGGGGAGGGAGCGATTACACAGCAACAATCCTCGCAGCAGCTCTTGATGCAGATGAAGTGTGGCTCTGGAAGGAGGTTGATGGAATAATGACATGCGATCCCAAATATGTCCCAAATGCCCGGCTCATTCCGGAGATATCCTATCAAGAGGCTATGGAGCTATCCCACTTTGGAGCCAAAATACTCCATCCGAGGGCGATGGAGCCCGTTCTCAAGAAAAAGATTCCGGTACGTATCAAGAATACCTTTAATCCAGATGGTGATGGTACTGTAATCAGAGCCGAAACCAAGAAAAGCCATGATATTGTAAAAGCTCTCAGTCTTATCCAGAACGCAAGCATCGTAAATGTAAGCGGGGCTGGATTTGATTTTGCTCAGATAATGTCAGAGGTATTTCGAAGACTTGCAGATGAAAAGGTGGGTGTTATCATGGTAGCCCAGAGTTCATCGGAACTGAACCTTTCCATCGTTGTCGATGGGAAAGATGCAGAAAAAGCCTATAACGCTCTGAAAAGGCTTGAGAATGGTGTTATAAAGGTGTCAAGNATAGATGGAGTATCAATTGTGAGTGCTGTGGGAGCCGGCATGGCTGGAACACCAGGAGTTGCCGGAAAGATCTTCTCGGCTCTGGGCAGACACAGGATCAATGTGATAATGATCAGTCAGAGTTGTTCTGAATACAATGTGTCATTTGCTGTAGATGGGAAAGATGGAATAAACGCTGTAAGAGTTGTTCACGATGAGTTCGGACCAAAAGATTGAGCTTCTGAAAAGCCAGGCAAAAAAAGCAGTAAAACTGGTTGACGAGTACGACTTTATCCGGATTTATACACATCACGATCCAGATGGGATCTCTGCCGGGGCAATTATTGCCAAATCCCTCCTGAGAGTGGGAAAGAGATTCCATATAACCTTCTTAAAAGGTCTCAATGAATCTTTTGAATATGNGGAGGATGAACTCTTACTTTTTGCGGATATGGGGAGTGGTTATCCTGACATCATCTCTGAAGTTAATGCTGACGTTGTGGTGCTTGATCACCACATTCCCTTGGGAGAGATTCATCCGAAAAAGAGATTCGCGCATGTAAATCCTCATCTTGCAGGTTTTGATGGTACATACGAATTGTCAGCAAGTGGGGTGGCGTACTTCTTCGCAAATGAGCTTGGAAACAATGGAGATCTCTCTTCTCTTGCTGTTGTTGGTATGATCGGAGACAAGCAGAAAATTGAGGGAGCAAATGCGGAGATCATAAGGCAGGGAGAGATGAGAGGTTATATTCAGATAAAACCTGGAATAAACCTGCACTCTGGAAGACTCAGGGATGTACTTTATTATAGTATTGACCCCTACTTGGACTTTTTTGGAAAAGAAAAAGAATTAGAGGATTTTTTGAGTAAGCTGGGTCTTGATGCAGATAGAAATGTGGATGAACTCAACTTAAATGAGATGCAGAAACTTGCAGATGGCATTACGATTAGATTGTTGAGAAATGGCGCATATGAAGGGGTAATCCAGCAGGTGATAGGCAGGAGAATATTTCTCGCGAACTCTCTCATCCCAAATGCCACAATGCTAACTGACGTAGTCAATGCATGTGGAAGAGAAGGAGCAATGAGTACAGCTTTCTCACTTTTACTTGGTGACGAGAACTGTCTTGATGAAGCTATGAAAATAAGTATGGAGTACACAAAAAGAATTCTTGAAGAACTTGCAAAGAGAAGAGGAGAAGTGAAAGAAGGATTTTGCATAAGATATCTGGTTATGGAAGATGCACCTTCTGCAAGTCCCATAGCCACAACCTTTTCAAGATATCTTTTCTCAGATCGCCCGCTGATCGTCGTAAACATAAAAAATGGAAAGGCAAAAGTTTCTGCAAGGACCACAGAGAAAATTGCAANGGTTGTGAATCTCGCCGAGGTTATGAGAGTTGCAGCAGAAAAGGTTGGTGGGAGAGGTGGAGGGCACAGAGTAGCAGCCGGAGCCAACATAACACCCGAAGTTGTGAGCGAATTTTTGAAGGAGGTTGACAGATTGTGCTGTGCCATGCTCGCTTAGAGATTGAGCTTGGTAAAGACTCTAAAGCAGTAGTATCGTCATTAAGACCGGATGACCCAGAATGGTGCAGATGTGTGGCTGAGAATGAAAAGATTCTCATAGAGATAAAGGTTGAAAAGCCTGGAACACTGCTCTCGGCACTGGATGACTATCTGATGAACATCAAAATGTGCAAGAGGTTACTCGAAGTTCTTGGTGTCTTCTACAGATGAGGAGTTTTATCTCTCTCAAGCCTGTGTACTAGCTCTTCAACCTTTTTTTCTATTTCAGCCATAACCCTTCTGTAAACCTCTTCGCTTTTTCCAGCAGGGTTNTCAACACTCCAGCTTTCGATGGGCTTGTAAACTGGGAGCGCTACACAGCTTAATTCATCGCATACTGTGACAATATAATCGTATTTCTCAAGATCAACCTCGTCAAGCCTCCTTGGTTTTTCCTTAGCTCTGAGACCTTTCTCTGCAAGCAAGTGCTTTACCACACTATCTATTTCCTCTGCTCCCTCAACTCCGGCACTCTCAGCCCTCCAGTTCCTTGCGAGTGAGTTGAATACAGCTTCGGCCATCACACTCCTCGCAGTGTTGTGGATGCAGACGAAGAGAACTCTTCTCATTTTACCCACACTCTCCTGCCCTCTTCGACAAATATCAGCCTCGAACCGATTTTTGCGAGAAGGTCGCCAATTCTCTCGATGTGTCTGGCAGTCAATACTGCATCAACGTTACATTCTTCCTCTATAATCTCCATGGTCTCCACGTATATGTTGTCTACAAGCGTATCGAGTTCAATCAATTTCTCTCTCAGCCCCTTCGTATCCATGTATCCCTCCCTCACGACATCAAACATCTCCATCAGATACTTCTCCGACTCGAAAAGTTTCTCTGGCAATCTGCACTCGTAAAGCGAAATTTCTTGTGNTAGATCGGTTATTCTCTCGTAAGAGGATGAAATCCTGATCATGCTAATTGCGAATCGAAGATCGCTGGCAACTGGCTGAAATAGGGCTATAAAGGTTGTACAGGCGAAATTTATATCTGTATCCATCATATCTGTTTGCTGCTCTATTTTGGAGATATCGTAAATTACTCTCTTATCTCCTCTCAATGCCTGAAAGCTCAGCTTGACAGCTTTTCTACTCAAATCATGCATCTGCAGAACTTCTTTTTTAATTGCCTCTATCCTCTCATCTACCCTTCTCATCCTATCCTCCCCGTCAGATACCTTTCAGTAAGCTCTTCTCTTGGATTCTCGAATACCTGCTCTACTCTGCCAACCTCAACGAGCTTTCCAAGGTAGAGGAAGGCGACGTAGTCAGCAACTCTTGCAGCCTGTGATGGAGAGTGTGTTACGATGATTATTGTGTAATCTCTCTTGAGCTCGTAGATCAGATCCTCGATCTTCTCCGTCGCCACTGGATCGAGATTGGCTGTTGGCTCATCCATCAGCAAAACCTTAGGTTTTATTGCCAATGCCCTCGCTATACATAATCTCTGCTGCTGTCCACCGCTGAGAGCCGATGCAAGGTCATTGAGCTTGTCTTTGACCTCATCCCAAAGTGCAGCTTTCTTTAAAGCCCATTCAACTATTTCAGTGAGTTCCCTTCTTGATTTAACAAGATTGTTTAGATTTACGCCAAGCGCAACATTGTTGTATATGCTCATATGAGGAAAGGGATTCGGATGCTGGAAAACCATGCCTATCTGCCTTCTAACTTCTATGGGATTCATTTCAAATATGCTCCTTCCAAAAAGCTTTATATCTCCTTCAACTTTNGCATTCTCGTTCAGTTCGAGAAGTCTGTTTATGGCTCTCAGTAATGTCGACTTCCCACATCCGCTCGGACCCATTATGGCAAATACAACATTTTCAGGGATTTTCAGGCTTATTCCTTTAATTACGTGGTT
>Ga0180908_1038_pt1 | contig 60231 bp, 64 predicted proteins | sample Deesub1362A_J573_FD_124169 | JGI IMG/M metagenome (GOLD analysis project Ga0180908, IMG submission 124169) | Archaeoglobus sp. JdFR-41 | reverse complement strand
AAAACTAAGTAACACCAAAACTTATTAGAGAACTTAGTAAAACTCAGTAAAAATTACCGGTAGTTGGAGGAGGTGATTGTGTGAGAATTACTTGGCTCGGTCATGCGGCATTTCTTATAGAAGGCAGTAAAAAAGTTCTTGTAGATCCGTTTCTGACCGGAAATCCAAATGCTCCGCTAAAAGCAGAAGATGTCAAGGACATAGATCTCATAATCGTAACTCACGGACATGGGGACCATCTCGGAGATGCAGCTGAAATTGCGAAAAGAAACGATGTGCCCGTAATCTGCATTCACGAACTCTCGAGAATTCTCTCCAAAAAAGGTGTGGAAGCAATTGGTATGAATATCGGCGGCACACTTTCNAGTGAGGGCGTGGCTGTGACAATGGTACCAGCCTTCCACTCTGCGGATGTTGAGGATGAAAAGGGGGAGATTATAAGTGCCGGAGATCCTGCAGGGATTATACTCTCGATGGATGGGATTAAAGTCTATCACACTGGAGATACTGACGTTTTCCTTGACATGCAGCTCATTGGCGAGCTGCATCAACCAGACATAATGCTCGTTCCCATTGGTGACGTTTACACGATGGGAATTCGTGGCGCTGTCAAAGCTGTTGAGCTGGTTAAACCAAAGGTTGCAATTCCAATGCATTACAACACTTTCCCTCTCATCGAAAAAGATCCCGAAGATTTCAAAAATGCAGTTGAAGAGAGGGGGCTCAATGTACAGGTGACAATTCTGAGACCTGGAGAGAGCTTCGAATTCTAATTTTTAAATTTTAAAAGGTGCACTTCCAATGGAAATCAGATTCCGGGTATGGATCGAAAAGAATGGAGAACATGTAATAGGGAAAGGTGGAGCTCAGATACTCAGAGCTATAAGGGAAGAAGGCTCAATTTCATCGGCGAGCAAAAAACTTGGTATGTCATATAAATACATGTGGAACTACCTGAAAAGAATGGAAAACGCAGTAGGAAAAGTCGTTGAGAGCGAGAAAGGAGGTAGAGGTGGAGGAAGAACAAGGTTAACAGAAAAAGGTGAAGAGCTGCTCAATATTTATGAGAGCTGTGAAAAGATATTTGGGGTTATCACTGATGAAATGTACCTCGATTTTGTCCAGGGAGTTGTTAAAGGTGAGATTGTTGAAGTTGAGAATACGGAAAAATTGAAAGAGGGCGAAGTAGTATTGATACTAAGAAAAAAAGACAGTGAGAATTTTAATGGCAATTTTTGGTCTTCTGATTAAACTGAAAAAAGGACGAAAGATGTTTAAGATCGTAGAAGGACGATCCATATCAAGTCCTTTAAACTCAAAGTTCTTGAAAATTTTAACAAGTTCGTCATAATCGGCATCATCCAGCATAGAGTAGAGTTCCCGAATCTTCAGACCGTAGCTGTATTCTCTCCCAAGTTCTCTCTCATATCTTTCTTTATATTTCCTCAGTGAGGGATAACTCTCAGAAAGTTTTTCTGCCGCTATTAAAAGGTAATAAAGACCGCCCCCTGTGTAGGGTTTTACCATTCCCGCAGCATCACCTATAAGTGCCACGTCTCCTTTCACGAATTCAATGAGTTTATCAGGTATTCCCCCAGCGTTGAGTTCGATTAAACCTCCCTTCACCCTCTTTGAAACTGAAGGGTGACCCTTCAGAAGATTTTTCAGATAGTACTCAGGTCTGGTTCTGCTTATAACTCCAACTTTCGCNGTATCACCAAGTGGAATTGAGTACGCAAAGAAGCCATCGCTGTAATTTTTCCCGAAATACAGTTCAACAAAGTTCTCATCAAGAGGTTCAAATTTTACCTCAGTCTGTATTGCGGAAAAGATCCCCGGTCTATCAAACCCAAAGTGTCTGCTAACAGCTGAGTGAATACCATCTGCACCAATTATCGTTTTCGCATTAATCTCACGTCCACTAACAAGTGCTTTTCTCCCCTTAAATCTCACCCTGGTTTTCACGGCCACCTCAACAAACTCTGAAGCTTTAGCGAACAACATTGAGTCCAGCAGCTTTCTCTCAATAACATAAGCTCTGCCTCTCATCTCAAGATATTCTCCAGAAGGAGCCATGAAAAATGCCCCACTAATGACGTTTTCCACCGCTTTCTGAATTCTGCAGTAATGTCTGTACGACCTGAAACACTCTTCACTTACCAATCCGGCACACTGAACAGGAAAACCGGGTATCTGATGTTCTTCAACTAAGAGAACTTCGTGCTCCCTACCAAGCAAAATTGCAGATAAAGAGCCAGCAGGCCCGCCCCCAACAACTAAAATATCAAAATCACCNGAAATTCCTGAATCACCACTCAAGTTCGTCTCCCCTGAAAACTGGGCCATCAGTACAGACTCTCATTCCATTTTCAATCACACAGCTACCACAAACTCCAATTCCGCATCGCATGAACTCCTCAAGAGAGAACTCTGATNTCCTCAACATCCCTTTTTCATCAAGAAGGTCGTAAACCTTTTTCATCATCTCTTTTTTTCCACAGCAGTAAATTCTATCATAGCTCTCGAGATTTTCACGTTCAACTGCAACCATCACATCTCCCTTCAGTCCAAGACTGCCATCTTCAGTTGTAAAGATAGCATCATCGAACTCATCATTCCACAAAATCTCTTCAGACTTCTTTCCACCCTGAATAACCCTAACTTTGCCCCCCATCCTTCGCAGAAAATGATAAAGGTACCTCAATGGAGCTATTCCAATGCCACCTCCAATTAAAAGTGCTCTTCGTGAGGGACTGAATGGCATTCCAAAGGGTCCACGAACGCCCACTACACTCCCGGCCTCGATTCCAATCAGAGCTTCTGTTGTTTCTCCAACTGCTTTAACNGTAACAGATCTGGGTGAAGAGAGACTNAGCGGTATTTCCTCGTATCCTGGTACATTTACCATAATAAACTGACCAGGATAGGAGTTNAGAGGTCGGTTGAAATAAATAGTTGAGATGTCACATGAATGTCTGACAACCCTTTCAACACTCANTGTGAACACAACATGAATGTGTTTTTGGATATTTATTTNCTTTCGGTAATAGTAGATCATTGCAATTATTATNACAATTAACTCACATTATTATAATAATGATTAATTAAACAATAATTTTAAATATTCAGAAATATGTGTTTCATCTGGTGATGGAAATGAAGGACGAGAGAAAGGAGAGGAAGGAGGCCGAAGAGATATTCAAGAAGTTTAAGATATTTGGCGGTTGATGAATCGATTACATAATTTTTTAATAATTTTTAAACTGGGAGCTACACCGCCTACCTTTGTTTATCCCATTCCAATTGTTCCTCTGCTCGCTTTTTTTCTTTCCAGAAGCGATCCGCTTAACTTTCTGATATCCATGCTTTTTGTGGCCTCATACTACTCTGCAGTTAACCTGTGGAACCACTTCAATGATGCGGAGGAGGACATAAAGAGTGGAAGAAAAGAGTCTGCAGTTCTCATGGAAATGGGCAGAAAAATTACAGTAATTGTGGTGCTGTTCTACACACTCGCATTTACAATCATATATATTATGTCTGGTTGGATGGTGGCTCTGATTTATTTAATCGCAGCACTTACAACTTGGTTATACTCTGACAGAATATTTGCTGGAAAACGATTCAAGAGATTGAAAGAACACTACGCGACAGAGATTCTAACNTATCTAATCGTAGTTCCCCTATCAGCCTTAGTACTATGGAGTTTATTCGAGGTGATNAACTCAAAAGCCTTTGGATTCGCAATTGTGGTTTCCCTTTGCTTTTTATCCGCTGTGGTAATGAAAGACCTCAAGGATATCACCGCAGACGAAGAAGCCGGATATAAAACACTGGCAGTAGTATTTAGCCCTGGACAACTTATAAAAGCTTCACTAACCCTGAATTTCCTTTATTATCTTTCGGTTGCTATATTTTCAGTCACAATATTCCCGATATCCTGCTTAATCGCTCTAATTCCAATTACAGTAGTTANCTATGTAACAGTTAAACTTGCAAAAAATAACTGGAAAATAGCAATAGAAAATGCTGGCTTGATTAAAGCTTATATCTTTTCGTATCTTTCATCTCTCCTGCTGCTTTGCGGCGGTGCGTTTTATGGGAATTTCTTGGTAAGTTAAAGATTCTTTATACCTCCATCAAAATTGCTGTGCTCGTAAGATTCATGCATATCTTCTTATCCACCTCTGTCATGTAATTTTTGCCTAAATTCGGTGAAGTAAGACCAGGATAAGAAGTAAAAACACCAATTGAATCCTTGTGAATGTATCTTAGAAGATCCGAAATATTATCACGGTAGAGGAGTACAAAGTGCTGATCTATAAAAAATATGTTGGAGTTATCCTCCTCAAATATTCTTTCGAGTTTTTCGTTCCACCCCTCTCTGGATGATTCTACAACTATAGCAAGCGCATCCTCACTGAATTTGTCAAGATTGAATAAGGAAGGATATAACTTCAGAGGATAATCAAGCACGCCCAAAATAGCATGTCCATATGTTTCTTCGCTGATGAACCCGTAGCCATAGGGGGATGAACCAAAAAACTTTCCAGTTTTGAGATCAGTATCAACTTCAGAACCCAATTCGTATTGATAACTCACAAAACCCCATACTTCTTTTATATACTCCACAGCTGGCTTCCCATTAACATAACCAACTGTAACCCCAGCTTTTTCAACTTTAACTCTTTCCACAAAATCATATTCGTTTTTTAAAATTTCCATTGTTTCCTCTGGGTTCTTACCTCTTTCTGGCATCGTATCAGAGTAGGTAACTCCAATATCATCACGTAGACTTATCATTACTACACCTCTACCAAGCTTTTTGCCATTGACAGAGATCAGAGGATGCCCGTATTTCACCTCCATCGGAAATATATTAAGCGAAACCGCTGTCAGANCCTTATCTCTGAAAGGTATCAACATTTTGTTAATCGGGTAAACCATTTTGTCTTCCAGAAACTTAGACGCTCTTACAAGAGCGCTTTTATCACCTCTCGAGTAACTCCAGTGATATCGTCTTTCTCTAAAAAGTGCCTGGATTACGTCGAGTCTCTTCACGAAATTAAAGACTGGATAGACAAGTATGTTGCTTCTGTACTTCTTTGCCGCTGACATCAAATCACAAACTCTTTCCGTAGATCCATGAAACCTATATAATCTGTACTTGGCATCGAGAAGAAGTAGAGCTGCACCACGCATCCATATTTCCGGAGGTTTTACATACCCCTCCACAGGAATGCAAACCGTATTACAGTTAAGTAGATCTGAAAATTGTTTGTGGTAATCTATAAGATTGCCTGTAAGGAAAAATATCCCCAGACTTGGCTCAACCTCTCGACTTTTAAGCTTTTCATTCAGATCTCTCAGTGCCACCTTTGGATTTGGAAAAGGAGTATACAGAAATTCATATTCCATAACCACTCTCCTCTGAAATTCTCTTTCTCAGTATTTCCCTTATAGATGTCAAATCAACCCTTAACTTATATGCAGACACATCGAGCGTTGCAAGAANTCCAAGAACCAACGACCTCGAGATCGGATAGAGAACAACATAATAATCTCTGAACCTGAACTCCGCATCACTTAGCTGGGCGGAATAAATATAGTAAATCAACCCCTGAATTTGTCTTTCAAGCCAGTAAATGACATCAAGTATACCCTTTGTTTTCTTAGATTCAACAAAGATTGGAGTGCCATCTATCTGATACACTGCAACCAGAAGAACATTTTCATCCAGAATCAACGGTTTCAGCACATTACGAAATTCATTCTTCATAAGATCCTCTTTATTATTTTTTCAATGTCCTTCTCTGATATTATGCCCTCCTCTGCAAGTTTTAGAATCTTTGTTTTTGCAAATTCAGACACCCTTAGCTTGCTAACATCTACCTTGAACCCTTCGAATCTCTTATTTTCAACAACAACACCAATTCCTTCAACAATGGAGTATGGAAACACTCCCTCGTTGTGCCAAGAGAATCTGTGTTTGACAATTCTAAGAGTTCTGCTATATATTTCCCCATATCCTATATTCTTCAGGTGGATTACACAATCTGAAAGAAAAGCAGGGATCTCAAGGGAGCTATTAATTCTCCCATCAAATGGTTCTTCGAGTGTTATGACAGCTGTTCCTGCTGTGCGCAAATTTCTAAAAAACCAACCAACGTCCGCTCTTGCCCTCTCATCAATTGTAGTTATAAGCGGTGTGAACGAGTCGATGGCAATTCTAACCTCGTGCTCATGCTTAGCTGACTCAGCAAGTTGCCCAAGTGTTTTCATTATCCCACTGTTCAAAAAGGATGTATCTTCTACATGAAACTTCATCACCTTTAGCTGCTCACTTTCAATGTAGTCTGCTACTTTCCACCCAAGAGATTCCGTAACTCTTTCAAAGTCCTCTTTTTCCAGATCGAATGAGATGTAAATACAATCCTCTCCCCTTTCCAATCCTTCCAGTAGAAATTGAATGGAAAAGATCGTTTTACCTGTTCCCGTAGTACCTATGAGAGTATTAACCGTGTTTTTCACATATCCACCACCCAGTAACTCATCGAGACCGGGTATGCCAGTTGGTATTCTGGAAGGTCTCCTGTTATTTTCCATGAAATAAAATTGTTGATAAAAAACTTAAATGCTTTTTGCTCAAAAACTTNTTAGATTTTGAGGGCGAGATTTGCTGCTGTGTGGATAGCATCAATAGCCTTGGCAGGTTTAACACAGTCACCAATCCTGTATAATTCGGGAACTTTCCCNGAGAGTTCTTCGTAGATATCATCGTTGGATTTCGTTCCTACAGCGAGTACAGTAGTATCACACTCCAGTTCTCTCCTCTCTCCGTCTGCTTCAACGACTACCGCGTTCTTTTTGATTTCAATAGCTTTTGTTCGGGTTAGCATTTCCACACCTTTCTGCCTGAGGTACAGAAGAACCGTCCATCTTGTACTCACTCCTATGTCCTGGCCTATTCTCGATAGCATTTCGACAATTGTTACCTTCTTTCCTTCGTCAGCGAGTTTGGCTGCTGTATCACATCCAACTCCTCCACCTCCTATGACCACTACTTTGTCTCCCACCCCCACTTTATCAAGCAGAACATCAAAAGCAGTTACAGCATTCTCAACTCCGGGTATTTCGGGAATCAAAGGAGAAGCGCCAACTGCTATTATCGCTACGTCTGGATTTTCAGCCAGAACATCACTCGCTGTTGCCTCAATTCCATATCTGACATCAACACCAAGCTTTGGAAGTACAGCCATGAAGTACCTCCCAACTTCTGCAAACTCGTACGCCAACGGAGACCTTGCTGCTATGTTGAGCTGACCTCCAAGTCTGTCTGTCTTTTCAAAAAGTATAACCTCATGTCCTTTCTTTGCCAAGATTTCCGCTGCCTCACAGCCTCCCGGACCACCACCTACGATAACAACCTTCTTTTTACGTTCAGCTTTCAGATTCCTAAATTCCGGCTCCCTTCCAACCGCAGGATTTACCATGCACGTTACTGGTTGAACCTGCATGATTCTGTCCATACATCCCTGGTTGCATGCAAGACACTTCCTTATCTCATCAAACCGTCCCTCCATTGCTTTCTTTGGTAGCTCCGGGTCTGCGAGAAGTGGACGGAACATCGCCACCATATCTGCCTTGCCTTCCTGGAGTATTTTCTCTGCAACCAGCGGATCATTAATACGGTGAGAAGCTATAACCGGGACATCAACAGCTTCTTTTATCTCCGCCGCAAGGTATGCAAATCCGCCTCTGGGCACAAGCATCGTTATGAGCGGTCTTTTTGATTCGTGCCAGCCTGCCATAACATTTATGGCGTCTACTCCTGCATTTTCAAGGATTTTTGCTATAATTTTCATCTCTTTAACAGTATTTCCACCTTCAATGAATTCATCCCCCGGAATTCTTATCAAAACAGGAAAATCACTGCCACACCTTTCCTTCACCTTCTCTATTATCTCAACAGCAAAACGAGCTCTGTTCTCAATACTCCCACCATACTCATCAGTTCTCTTGTTTGTAGCCGGACTGAAAAACTGAGAGATCAGATATCCTGCAGACCCAATAAGCTCGACTGCATCAAATCCTGCCTTCTTTGCTCTAACAGCAGCGTCTGCGAATTCATCTTCAATCTTGAGAATTTCCTCCTTGGTTAGCTCTTTGGGAACTTTTTTCATAAATATCGGAGGGGGTATGGGAGATGGCGCAACCGGAACCCGATCCGGATCCAAGGAAACTTCGTATCTTCCTGGATGCCACAGCTGAACTGCACATTTCACATCGTACTCATGGAAAACATCCGCGATTCTCCTTAAGTCCGAAATGAACTTGTCGTCATAAATTGCAATGCCACCAAAAAACTGAGGTTCAATTTTCGCTATACCAACCACTGCAAATCCTATCCCGTTTTTAGCCCTCTCACGATAGAATTCAATTAACTGATCGGTAACTCCACCCTCAGGTGTATGAAAATTCGTTTCGCCAGCTGGCATCAAAATTCTGTTTTTAACCTTCAATTTTCCGATTTCAATCGGCTCAAAGAGTTTCATGGAGGTCATGAGCGAAGATGTCGCAATAAAATTATAAATCTTTCGAGTTTTTCATCGTTTTCGAACATAGTTAAATCTTGTCAGATCAGCGGAAATGCTGCCGCATAAAACGATGCTTCAAACACTTTTCAACGAAACAGGAGACTGCAAAGAATAAATTTGTTATATCAGATTGGAAGTTACTATGCCACTTTTGTTAGATGAATGAAGAGAAGACCGGTATATATATTCCGATTTTCGAAAGATTTTAAAGTATCAAATCCGAAAAATTTGTGTTAGCGTCCTGTGATGGGAGGAGAGTATGGCGGTGGTGTAAAGAATGGAAAATTTGTCACGTAAGAGTAAAAGTTTAGTGATACCAGCGACTCTCTTTATTGCCATTGTAATCGCTACAATGCCTGGTGCCGTAGCGGGGTCATGTGAGGCTGGGATTTCTCTAAAGACCAGCAGCATTCTCGCTGAGAGAAATCTTGCAATACAGAATTCGGGTGGAGAGACCGTTTTCGTGACAAGCGGTGGTACACTTGACCAGTATCTATGCTACCCAAGCACCATATACTTTGATATGTACGTCAATACCAACGACTCCGAGATACAGTCCGCTGTTCTAACTTTATCAGTTTACGACGTTGACGAATACTGTGGAGAGGATTGTGATGGTCTCTGTGAGGTTGACAAGGTTTACTTCAACGGACACTATCTGGGAAAACTCACCGGAGCTGACGATACATGGAGTACAGTCACATTCGTCCTTGATCCCTCCTGGATTAATGGTGCCGTTGGTGGACAACCAGGAGTGAATCATGTGGTTATATACATTGACACGCTCTCGCAGGACTGCTGGTGTGTTGAAGTTGACTGGGCTCAGCTAATAATAAATGGTGGTGTGAGTGGCAACGCGGAAATCGTTTCAATGGAGACTGATAAGGAATCTTACAAGCCAGGAGAAACTGTTAATGTTGATATTGGCATAACAACAGACCAGCAATCCCAGACCGTGGTTCTTGAAACCAATCTCTTTGACATATACGGCATGAACATAGGCGGAACGTCAGGTGATGTTGCACTGACACAGGGAGTTGTTACCCACGTAAATAGACAACTCCAGATTCCTCAGGATGCAAAGACAGGGACTTACACAGTTGAAGCAATAATATACGATAAAAACTCAGGTCTGAGACAGGATAGCAGGACTGTACGCATAGAAGTTGTTTCTGAACCAGACTTCTCCGTCAGCAATTCTGACATTGAGTTCACCAGCGTCACCAAAACATCCTCCTTCACTGTAAATGTCAGGGTGAATGTTCGATACAGTAATGGAGAAGACCCGATGACTGTAAAGGTGGAATTCTACGATCTTGATTTAAAGAGTGGAACAAGAACCAAGATCAGTACTCAAAACGTTAATCTCAATCCAGGATCTAACTACGTTTACGTAACATGGCATCCAGCAAATACTGATCATGTAATTCAGGTGATCGTCGATCCTGACAATGCTATAAAAGAGAGTGATGAGAGTAACAACGTCGCAAGGAAGAAACTTGAAGGACCGCAGATCCTGGGTGTAAAATCGAAGTACAAGGGATACTTCCTGCCTGGTGTAAGTGTGAAAAACACGTACTATGTTGAGACCGATGGAGAGGTTGCGAAAGTTGAGTTCGATATGGATGGAAATGTTAAAGTAGACTCAAACGGAAACGATGGCTGGAGTGCAGAATTCGATATGGGACAGCTTAACCACGAAAGTGTTCTTAAAATCACAGCATACAGTCCCAGTGGAGTTCCATCCGACACATATGTTGTAAAACCAGCAATAGTAGACATTCCAAGCTGGCTGGAAGAATTTATTTTACTGAGCTATGCTGGAGGTGTGCATTTTGCAGGCTGGGCCCTTACAAATCTTGCTCACGACAATATTTTCGCATACCAGTATGAGAAAAATCTGCCAGATCCCCCAATTAAAGCAACAATTACGATCCCGAGCTGGATACCAATTGTGAAGGGCAAATATGGTATCGAGATTCAGTTCCTTTACGGCTTCGAGTTCAAAACTGATGGAAGTGCCACTGGCTATGGAGGAGGGGGTGTAAGTGTCGCTGTTGCAGGAAAAGAGGCGTCAATAGCACCAAAGGTCTCAGCAACAGTTGGTCTGGAAAAATACATCCCACCGAAGATAAAGCTGAAAGGTGCAGATGGTGTCATCGATGGAACTGTAACAATTCCTGCTTTACAGTTCCACCTCAAAATCTGGAAACTCGATCTCGGGAAGATTGCGGTTAAAATCATTCCAGGCGTAGAGGGAACTCTGCATTTCAAGGAGGATGAGAGTGGAACTGGATTCTTCCCTGGTCTTGCTTGGGAGGAGACCACAGCTAAACTGAAAACGGCCATCGAAGGAGTTGGTAANATCGGAAAGAGGACAAGAGGCGTCGAGGTAGCTGTTGGAGGAGAACCATCAATGACCTTCGGTGTTCCCTCACCTTACTTCAGAAGCGTAGCTGTGAAGATTTACGTCAAGGGTACTTTCTCGATGTTCGGTTACCAAAAGAGCAAACAGGCCTCATATGAATGGTCTTACCCACCCACATCAACCGGAATTTCTGGTAAGAGTTACCTTCTAAGTGCTACAACCACTGAATGGGAACCCGTTCCGAGAGACTACGCTGGATCAAACTATGCGATTTTCAGGGGGTCCGCTGTGAGGGTTAATGCTCTGAACCAACCCACGCTGAACTCACTGGCAGTACAGGAGAACGTGATAGTCGAGAATCTCTATCACTACGCTTATCCATGGGTTGCAACGGGTGGACAGTATGCAATTCTTGTATGGACACACGATGATGTCACAAAACCTGAGGTGATAGGACAGGAAATCTACTACTCAGTATGGAACGGTACAGNCTGGTCCTCTCCCTCTTCAATTACCAACAACTATCTGATTGACTGGCAGCCCAGGGTCGCATTTGGAACGGCGAATGCCGTTGCAGTCTGGCTGCTTGTTGATGATCCAACTGTGACATCTTCGACTGATCCGGAGACGTTTCTCGATAGTGTCGAACTCGCATATTCGGTTTACGATTATGACACCAAGACTTGGACAGCTCCAGCAAAGATTACCGACAACAGCGTATTTGATGGGCTCCATTACATAACATCTTCCCAGAACGGGAACGTGCTACTTGTCTGGGTAGAGGATATGGACAGCAATCTCACCACAATATACGATAGAAACATCCACTTTGCAATCTGGAATGGTTCAGCCTGGCAAACCTCACTCGTCGCCTCGAATGTTGCAGTTGACGAAAGTCCAGTCGTAACCTCATCCAATCTTTACACAGTCTGTGCATGGATTCAAGATACTGACGGGAATGAGACNACAACAGAGGATAGAGAACTGTACTACTCTGTGTTCGATGGAGTTAGCTGGTCAACACCATTAAGACTAACCTTTGACAACTACGAAGATGCTTCCCCATCTCTGGGTTACGATACCAGTGGAGATATCATCCTGGCATGGGTNGTGAGAGATGCACTTAGTATGGGGAATGAGAGCTGGGACATTCTTTACACTTCGAGATACGATGGTAGCTGGATGACACCCGAAATTGCAGCTGAATCTGGTTCAATATACGAGAACCAGCTTATCACCGACCCCGACAGCAATGTTGTACTTGTATGGCAGGGAGGGTCAGATAAAGGTCAGGACATCCTTTACGCTGTTTATGACAGAGCAAATGCTCACTGGAGTAAAGCAAGACAGCTTACAGATGATGAACCTGCTGAATGGCAGATTTCTGCAGGCTTGACATCCAGTAACAACATACTTGTAGCCTACATGAAAAGAAGTACCACCTTCTTCAACTACATTCCAATTGAAGGGTCTTCTAACCTCTATTACCTCCTTCACCCAGTCGGCTACGATGCAGCAGTATTTGAATCAGATATATCTCTCTCAGACCAAGTTCCATACCCAGGAGAGACAATTCAGGTTTCTGCAAAGGTACACAACCTTGGAGACCTCGGAATGGACAACATTCGAGTGGCTTTCTATGCAAACAATAANCTGATTGGAACCGAGACAATAACACATCTCGACGCCACAACCAACTCAACAGTTTCGGTTCCGTGGACCGTACCCTACACCTCCGATATCACCATCAGAGTCGTGGTGGACTATGGAGATGCTATAAGTGAGATAAATGAGTCCAATAATGAGGCAACGAAGTCTTTCCTGCTGTATGACTTCTATGTAGGAAATGTCAGTTACCAATACACATCAAATGGTGTGACCATCATCGCAGAAATTTGCAATGGTGGATCCATTAGCACAAACGTTAATGTGGCACTTATCAACGCGCATAACAACACCGTTGGAAGCAGCTACCTATCTCCACAACCAGGTAGTTGCGTTGAAAAGCAGTGGGAGGTCTCACCTCAGGATGTTACCGAAACACTATTCGTATTTGTGGACATGAACAACCTGATTACAGAATCAAATGAAACAAACAACTTTAGAGAGGTAAATCTCTTACTCTCCCCAGACCTTAAAATACTGCCTGAATGGGTTTCAATGACTTCTACAAGTGAAGGGACAGTTCAGATTGATGTTAAAGTCTGTAATAATGGTTCTGCTACTGCAAACAATGTGTCCATATTAATTTACGAAAATAACTCTGGCTGCTGGTTCAGCGGTAATATAATTGCATCTCAGTACGGCGTATCCCTCACAGCTGGGCAGTGCACGAATGTGTCTTTCAGCTGGGATACCTCATCTGGAATGCACAATCTTTCGATTGTCGTCAATTCCTCAGATTTAGACATTGACATCTCAAACAACATTGCCTGCATACCGCTACTGATTTCTCCATCTCCAGACCTTGTCGTTACCGAAAAAGATGTATCCATGTCAACAAATGCTTCAGGAAATCTTGTTCTCNACATCAGAGTGAGGAATACAGGCAGTACAGATGCTAATCTGGTAACAGTCGAAATTTACAACAGCTCTATTGAGTACACAAGCCCGAATCCCTACATAACAATCAATCCAAACAAGATTGGNGAGACAATCCTACCAGTTGTCCCGGCCGGAGGTTATATCGACATATCCATCACAACAAGCTTGATTCCGGCAACCGGGAAGAAGTACAAGGTGTATGTGGTCATCGATCGCGAGAATGCAATAATCGAGTCAAATGAAGATAACAACATTGCACAACTCGCATACGGTGGAAGTCCTGCCGACGTGAATGGAGATACCGTCGTGAACTTCAGTGATCTGATTGCAGTGCTGAATGCAATTCTCTCTGGTCTTAATACACCGCAGTACGACGTGAATGGAGANACCGTCGTGAACTTCAGTGATCTGATTGCAGTGCTGAATGCAATTCTGGCAGGAGGCTAAAAAATTATTTTTTTATTTTATTTTTAATCCAAATTCCATAAATCTCCCTACCACACCTCCAGCACCTACCGTTTTCGATTCTATTTTCAAAAACTCTAANATGGTATCTCTTAACCAGAGTTTCACCGCATTCTGGACAGTAAGTATTCTCATATCTATGTCCTGGAACATTCCCAATATATGCAAAACTTATCCCCCTTCTTTTTGCCATTTCAATGGCCTTTTCAAGANTTTCCACTGGAGTAGGGGGATTCTTAAACTTGTAAGCTGGAAAATAACGGGTAAAATGGATGGGTATCTCACNACCAGCATACCTTAGGTGATTCTCCACAATGTCCATCAGACATTCATCACTGTCATTAATATCTGTAATAACCAAACACACAACCTCAACGTGAATACCCAGCTTGATAGCTTCAGATATAACCTTCCACACGTATTTTACTCTTCCACCGCAGTATCTCTCGTAAACCTCTTCATCTCCCTTTACATCAACATTCAGTGCGTTCAGACCTGACCTTTCCAGCTCTTTCAACGCCAGTACCGACATGTAACCGTTTGAAACCATAGTATTCATCAGACCTCTCTTCTGGGCAAGAGAGAAAACATCAAGCAGATATTCAAACAGTAAGGTTGGCTCATTTAGACTTGCACACGTGCTGTCATCACCGAATATCATCGCTCTCTCAACAACCTGATGCGGGCTGATATACTGACCATCGGGCAGAGATTTCGAGAGTCTCCAGTTCTGACACCACGGACAAGTGAGATTGCACGAGTAAGTCGAGAATGTCATGCTTGTAGAACCCGGTAAAAAGTGAAAAAACGGCTTTATTTCGATAGGTCTGCTCTCAAGAGCGCTAAGTTTCCCGTAAGTCAGGGTGTACAACCTCCCTCCCTTGTTCACTCTGACTTTACAGAAACCGGAGTAACCATCTTTTATCTTGCAAAATCTCCAGCACAACTGGCAGAGTGCTTCACTTCCAGCTCTTCGATACAGTTTTGCCTCATGGAGAGTTGAGTTCATGGTCGGGTTCACGACTGAGNCCATAAAACCATTCTTCAGACAAAAGCTTAAATCTTCCTCATCATACTTTTTGAGCGTGAAAGTGAAAGATGCACCAAAAACTTCAACCTCAATAGTTGTCCGCTCAGCCTCCGGATCAAGNGTTTCCCAGTCAAAGAATCCCATGCTTGAATTGATGAGNAGGGTGTTCAGGAAAGAGGATGTGGCATTGAAGGCAATTAAGTTTATAGAGATAATCGAGGANAGACAGAAAAGCGGAAAACCTCTGAGAGTGGATGAATGGGAATGGCTTTTGGAAGAACTGGGAATGGTCAGGTCTTCGTTCTATTCAATGAGAAACAAACTACTTGGAGCTGGGATGATATCCCTCAAAAACGGAGAATACAGACTGTCAGGAGCTTTCAGTAAGGATCTTGTAGATATGGCAAGATGGTGGTGGGTCGCCGTTCTTGGATATGACCCAGAGAGTCTATAGAACTTTTATAGGGCTTCTTTGAATTCTCCGCCTGACAACCTCCTTATTCTTCTCGCTATTTCTTCGGCAAGTATTTTATCGTCAAGAGCAAGGTTGTAAGCTTCTTTCAGCTTCTCAACATCCGAACTCTCTTCACCCCACTCCATCAACATTCTGGATATTCTCTTCTCTATACCCGGATAGACATTTCTCAGAGANGAATAAATGTAGTAGGCTTTCTCGTAATTTCCAATANTCTCATAGATCTCAGCCATTGCAAGTTTCGCCTCAGGTGTTTCCCTGTGTTTCAGTGACTCCTCAATTTTCCTCAGTCCTGCTTCAGGATTTCTAACCGCTATAGACTTGCCCCACTCAAGAAGAACACTTGCTTTTGAAGCAGAAACTTCATCAGATGAAGGAAGAAGATCCAGAATTCTCATCGCCCTTTTGTAATCTCCATCCTCAGACACTTCAAGAGCAAAGAACAGTATCTTTTTTATGTAGCTTTTAAATCCAAATTCCTGAAACTCCATAACAAGTTTTGCAGCNTCTTCATACTTTCCCTCCATTAATCTTCTTTCAATAGCCTCNCTAAGCAACAGAAACATATTTTGAACAATTTTTCTATCTTTGCAATCCTTGAGTTCTCGCATGGAAGTCAGAAATATTCCAAAGCACTTTGACTCATCCTCACCTTCAAGATATCTTGAGAGTCTTTCAGCAATCTTGGCAACAAGATAAACTGTGGTAGGTGCATCTTTAAGAAGAATCATGTACTTGCTAACTTTTTCAGGATGCTCAAATATCCTTTTAAGAGAGTGGAGAATTATTGGGTCTGAACTCACAGCTTTGAGCATCTTAACATCATCCTCATCGAGAAAATTTGCGAGACTCTCCACAAAGTCTCTCATGTTCTTCACTTCTATTTTTAAAATAAAAATCTTGTGACATAATTTGGTGTTACTAAGCCAAGGAGAATACATACCCATCTCTCTTTTTCTCAGGTAACTCNTGTTTAGCGACTGGTTTATTTCTCCATATGGTGAAAAACATTGAACCATANNGAGAAAACCCTGAACAAATACTCNGACAAGAACTTAGCTGAATAGCAACAAAACTTAATTTAGTTTAAAAGTCTTATAAAAAATCCTAACGGACCCGCCGGGAGTTGAACCCGGGTCGGGGGTTCCGGAGACCCCCAGGATGTCCGCTACCCTACGGGTCCTCAGCGGAATTCAGCAGCAGTAATTTAATATCTTCTGTCAAAACACAAATAAAAACTTTAAATCAACACACCTTCACCATTGATTGTGATGAGAATGCAGCCCGAGGAAAAGCTAAGAGAACTTTTTTCTGATAAGAAAAATAACCCAGTTTTAGTTGTTGGAGCTCACAATGCATTTTATGCCANAATGGCAGAAATCTGTGGATTCAAAGTGATCTACGTCTCTGGAGCATGTACATCTCTGGAGAGATACGGACTCGCAGATATGGGTCTTCTGACTGCTACTGAAATGATAGAGAATGTCAGATGCATAACATCAGCAACAAAACTACCTGTCGTGGCTGACGCTGAAGCTGGATATGGAAACGTGCTTAATGTAGTACGGACAGTCAGAGAAATGATCAGAGCTGGAGCAGCTGCCATTCACATCGAGGATCAGGAAATCCCAAAGAGATGTGGACATCTCAGGGGAAAGATTCTGATCTCAGCTCACGAAATGGTTGGAAAGATAAAAGCTTCAAAGAAGGTGATTAGAGACGAGGGAAGAAACTTAGTATTAATCGCAAGAACTGATGCCAGAAATGCGGTGGGAGGTGGAATGGAGGAAGTTATCAGAAGATTAAAGCTATATGCTGAAGCTGGAGCTGATATCGTCGCCTCAGATGTGCTCCTGAGTGAGGACGAGATAAAAGCGGTTGTGGAGGCTGTTGATGTTCCCGTTGCATATCACCCCACCGGATTATCACCTCGAATACCCATCGAAAGATTGAAAAAACTGGGGATCTCGGCAGTAGTATTCCCGATAACTCCTCTTCATGTTGCTGCAGTTGCTGTCTGGGATTTCTACAAAAATGTTCTGGATAAAGGCACAGAAGCACAAATTAATTTTGAGAGGAAGGTTAAAAATCACAGACTTTCAGATTTGATGAGTTTATTTGAAATTGGCAGATTCCGTGAGTTGATTGAGTATGAGAAGGAATTCATGAGCGAGGAAGAGATCAGAAAAAGATATACAGAGTCCTTTGGAATGGGACCAGAATAAAACTTCCAAAAAGTTTAATACAATAGTAACAATTGATCACATANATTGGTGAGGTGGTAATACATGAAATTCTGTGTTCTGGGAGGTGCAGGACATATAGGCTCTGGAATTGTTCGAGAACTTTCAAAAATTGCTCCNGATGGAGAGATAGTTGTTGCAGACATCAACCTGCAGAAGGCCGAAAGTGTGGCAGGAGAAGTAAACGGCAAAGCTGTGAAAGTCGATGCTTCAGACCCTGGAAGCATTAGAGATGTCGTGAAAGGATCAGATGTCGTGCTCAGCGCTGTCGGACCCTACTACATTTTTGGAGAGGCTGTTTTAAAAGCTGTTATTGAAGCAGGAATTAATTTTGTTGATGTAGATGATGACTACGATGCGACGAAGAAGTGTCTTGATCTGAACGAAGACGCTAAAAAAGCCGGAATAACAGCTATAATCGGCCTGGGTGCTACACCTGGAATAACAAACGTTCTTGCCCGCTACGGTGCCGAAAAAATGGATTCTGTTGAGGCAATAGACACTTACTGGGCATGGACATCACTCGATCCAACAATGGGGCCGGCAATAATTGCCCATTACTTCCATGCCAGTGACGGTAAGATACCCTCATACAGAGATGGAAAATGGATCGATGTTCCCGCTCTTTCCGAACCTGAAACCGTGAAATTCCCCGAACCAATAGGGCATATTGAAGTATACAATGTTGGACACCCAGAACCCGTAACCATTCCACGTTACATCAACGTGAAAAGGGTAACCAACAAGGGAACTGTGTGGCCTTCAATCATGGCTGAACTTACCAAGTACTTCTCCATGCTCGGCTTCACTGGTTTAAAAAAGATACCAATTGGCGACAAAGAAATGGCTGTCAGGGATATCATGGTTACTCTGACAGAACATCTTCCTGAGATAGTTCCAATGGAGGTCATAATCGAAATAACACAGGAAACTGTCAAAAGATTTGGAGAACAATTTGCACTCTACGGGGTTGGGATAGCCACAAAGATAACGGGAGAAGCTGGTGGAGAGAAAAGGGAAATACTCTACGGCATTGCTGAAGCTTCTGCTGTTAAAGCTACCGCATTACCTGCAGCACTTGGAGCTGTGATGATAGCGGAGGGTAAAATTGACAGTGCAGGGGTTTTCGCNCCTGAAGGGGCTGTTCCACCAAAGGAGTTCCTGAAGAGGTTAACAGAAATAAAAATAGTCGAGATTGAGAAGTATGAACACTTGCTCGAGATTTAATTATGTCTACCCACCCGACTTAATATTTTTGGACTTGAACCTCCGCATCAGATCCACAAGTTCATAGTAAACTCCTCTGGGCATGAAAATCCCTATTCCGATGAGTATCAGGTAGAGAACTATTTCGTCGTTGAAGGGAAGGGAAAAAGTGCTAATAAATTCCTTTAGCCACCAGTTTTTAGCAAGATAGATCACAATCGCTCCGAACAATGGCCCAAAAATTGTACCAAGTCCTCCAAGCACTGCTGATAGAATTACAAGAAGCATCAGAGGTACTCCATACAGATCCGGACCAACAGTAATTCTATAACCCACGATTGATGCTCCCGCAACACCAGCGAAAAAGGAGCTCAGAACAAATGCAAGAACCTTGTACATTGTCGTATTTATCCCCACAGATTCAGCAAGTTCTTCATCCTCCCTGACTGCTTTGAACTTTAAGCCAACTCTACTCCTGACAATGGAGTACATAATCACGACTGAGACCAGCATTATCGCAAGAGCTACGTAATATTTCCCCACAATCGACTCTGAGAANGAGTTTTCAAGACCTATTGAAAAACCTTCCTCCCCACCGAAAATATCTCTCCAGATGAAGACTGTTTGCATGAATACAAGCGGGAGTATGGCTGTTACAAGAGCAAAGTAATAACCCCTCAGTCTCAGAGTGATTACACCTATCAGAAATCCAAAGACTGCGGCCACCAGCCCCCCGGCAATTATGCACAGATAAAGGGGTACATGNATGTCCAACCCTGCACGAGCCGGAACCTGGAGAAGGGCTGCTGTATAAGCTCCAAGCCCGACGAAAGTTGTATGACCAAGATTTACCTGCCCGGTATACCCCACCATTAAATCCCAGCTCACAACTATGATTGCAAAGAGAAAAGACAGCCCTATTATATAAACAAAAGCTTCAGGAACNAATGACGGAAGTAGAAGAGCAAATAACACAAATGCAATAAGCACAAGTGCNGTTCGAGANATTCCGATCATCATTCTTCCACCCCAAATAGACCNGTAGGCCTTACAATCAGTATTGCGATGATCGTCAGCAACATCACAAACTCAGACCACCTTGCTCCAAGAAACGTTGTTGTTGCCACAATTACGTAGCCAACAAGAAAGGCTGAAATTATGCTGCCTCGAATGCTGCCCAATCCACCGAGTATCACTATAGCAAAAGCATATATCAGAGCTCTCAGTGAAACTTCGGGAGTAACGGCGTAGATCTGGGCATAAAGAAGNCCGGCTATACCGGCAAGAATGGAGGAAATAAACATGGTCAGAAGATACATTTTTTCCACATCTATCCCCATGAGCATTGCTGCCTCGCTGTCCTGAGAAGTTGCCATAATCATTTTGCCTACTCTTGTCCTGTTGATGAAAAGTTCAAGTGCCGCAATCGTTGCTATTGCCAGAAAGAATGAAAGAATTCTCATATTTGTGACTCTCAGCCCAAAAATGTTCTGTACACCAGACATAACCGGTACGATAGATATACCCCGGTCTCCAAAGCTCAGAAGGAGAATCTGNTCAGCAAGAAGTGCTANTGCAAGGGTAACTATGATAACCATGACCTCATGCTCCCGAATTCGGTAGATCGCTGTGTAAACGCAAACACCTACAACTCCAGAAAACAGAACACCTGCAAGAAGTGACGTGTACAGATCAAAATTCTGACTAAGCAGAAAAACTGCCAAATAAGCTGATGCAACAAAAGCTGTTCCATGTGCAAAATTTAGGACTCTTGCAACACCAAAAATAAAAGAAAAACCTGAGGCTACCAGAGCCCATATGCCTCCAATCACTGCACCAAAGATCAGTATCTTCAGTAGTACCTCTATCATTTGGTGTTGCCGCGTATGGTAGGCTACTTAAAGCCTTCCATTTAGGTCATCTGAACCTCTTTCTCACTGCCAAGGCTGAAATGANTGCCACTATAGCTACCGCTACTTCGAACCCCGGTGTTTTCTTCTCTTCAGGGGTTTTCTTTACAGTTTCTTCTGGAGTCTGAGAGGGTGTCTGTGGTTGTACTTCCTCCTTCTTTATCCAAGGTGGGAGTTTCAGTTCACCATTCGCAACACTCTTCGGATAGATTATGTACTGTTTTCCATCCTGCCACTGTGAAACCCAGTTTCTGACAAAGTTATCNCCCCACATCAGATCGTGGTTCTTTGTAAATGCTATTGTGCGTGTGAGTTCCACCGGATTTGAAGCATTTATCCTCTCCAAATACTTTACGAGGACATCGGGGTTGAATGGGTCACTTTCGCCTGCCTTGTAAGCCTCTTCAACAACCATCTTGTAGAGATACACAGCATCGTAGGCACCATATGCCTGATGAGACTCCGGATAATGGCCATACTTCGATTTGTAGGCTTCAATGAATTTTCTGCACATGTCAGTAGGCGGTGCAGATACAAGAGCACCTCCATCAGCGAGGAATATCTCATAATTTGCCATCCCATTAGTCTTGTCATAGAACTGATAATCTATCGCTGCCAGATCGTGTCCCGCAAGAAGTAGATTTGGCTGTAAAGTTGCCCACTGCTTCGCAAGTATATCACCCGTACCTGCAATGGCGAGAATAGGCATTATGAGATCTGCACCCATTTCCTCCGCCTCCAAAATTAGCTGTTCATAATCAGAATACCCCCTTGGAACTCGAACGTCCTTTACGATGTCAACGCCTTCTTCACTGAGAAGTGGTTCAAGATCTTTCATAACCGCATCGGTCCAGATGTGTTCATCTCTGATTATGTAGACCTTCTTTACATCATAACCACTCGATTTCAGGAACTTCACCATTTCAGCCAGATCGAGTGCGAACGTGGAACCATTATTCTGGCTTATCCTGAACCAGTACTTGTACTTCTCGTAGTCATCTGACACCTTCTGAGAACAGGCTGGAGAAGAGGAGTCAGCCAAGAAGAGAGTTTTTGTTTCAGCCATAGTCTCCATCATTGACAGCATAACACCACTCGAAAAACCTCCTATCACAACTTTAGCATTCTCCACTGTTGCGAGTCTTCTGAATTCAGACGTTGCTGCAGTGGGGTCGAGTTTTGTATCTCCCACCACAACCTTAATCTGCTTTCCAAGAATNCCACCCTGAGCGTTGATTTCCTCTGCTGCCAGCTTCACAGCCTTTTCTTCTGCTTGGCCTTCTGGGAGGGACATTGGACCTATCACGCCAATTACTATGCTCTCCTGATTCTCTGCTGCCAAGACACTCCCAAGTACCATCCCGTACAATATCAGTATTACCAACACAGCACACATTCTCCGCATGCGTGTAACGAAATAGCAAAATATTTAAATTTTGCCTGTCAGTAACAAATTAACATGCTGCGAATCAGAGATGTCACCAAGAAGTTCGGCGAACTCGTAGCCTTAAACAATGTTAACATTGAAGTAGAAAAAGGTGAGCGCCTCGGAATAATAGGCCCTAACGGAGCTGGTAAAACAACGTTATTTAATATAATTTCTGGTTTTCTTCATCCAGACACCGGCGAGGTTATTTTTGAGGGTAAGAATATCGTGGGTAGACGTCCAAATGAACTTGCAAAAATGGGTCTTGTCAGAACCTTCCAGATAGCAAAAGTCTTCAAAAATATGAGTGTAGAGGAGAACATCCTTGCCGTAGACTCCTGTGATCCATCTTCCATCGAAATTCTCAAAACCTTTGGTCTCTGGAACAAGAGAGACTGGCTGGCATGTAACCTCTCCCACGGGGAGCTGAGAAAACTCAGCATAGCAATGGCACTGGCAACAAATCCACGGGTTCTGTTACTCGATGAACCTTTTTCAGGATTGAGTCCCAGAGAAGCAAAGAATCTTGCTGAAACTATCCACGATCTGGGTGAAGACGGATTTACTCTTGTTGTTATAGAGCATAAGCTTAAAGAACTGTTCAACGTCTCGGAAAGGGTTGTTGTTCTCAATTCAGGAAGAGTTATATTTGATGGTAAACCTGAAGACGTTGTAAAAGATAACAGAGTTATACAGGCATACTTAGGTAAAAAATATGCCAGAGTTCATGCTTGAAATAGAAAATCTTCGAGCTTTTTATGACAAGGCAGAGATCCTCAGAAATGTCAGTATTAACGTAAAGAAAGGAGAAGCTGTTGCTGTTCTTGGACCAAACGGAGCTGGAAAGACGACACTGATAAAATCCATTTGTGGTCTTGTGAAGTGCACAGGTAAGATAATCTTCAATGGTGAAGATATTTCTCGACTCAAACCGCATCTCCGTATAAGAAGGGGTATTTCCATTAGCCCTGAGGGCCGTAGATTGTTTCCAGATATGAGTGTTGAAGATAACCTCCTGATTGCGGGAAACGGAAACAGAGAGAAGCTTGAATACGTTTATGACCTCTTTCCAAGATTGAGAGAAAGACGTAAGCAACGAGCGAAAACCATGAGTGGTGGAGAGCAGCAAATGCTTGCTATTGGTAGAGCCCTAATGTCAGAACCCAAACTTCTGCTATTAGATGAGCCATCAATTGGTCTTGCACCGGTTGTTGTTGACACAATTGCTGATGCGATTAATCGAATTAAGAAAGAGACAAAGATATCAATTTTGATTGTCGAACAGAACATGCATCTGGCGTTTGAAGTGGCAGATAGAGGTTACGTATTAGTGAGCGGCGAGGTTGTGAGGGAGGGTGAAGTTGACGAGTTGAAGGACTTGGAAGAAGACTACTTTGAATCATCTTAATACTCACCCAGCGAGTTCATTTTTCTCCCCCTTTCATAAACTCTGCATAACCGGGCGACTCGGGGTATAAAATGTCCCTAACCGCTTCCATGAACTCTGAGTATACGTGGGCATCCACAACAAAGTGGCAGTATCTGAAATCTCCTCCAAAACCTGTTAATTCAGAAACATATTTGGTAAGCAGAGCGAATGCGTACATATTTGCATGCATAGCTCCATATGCATCGTTTGATCGCATGTAAAAAACACCATGAAATCTGTCTGCCTTCAAAAACTGGTAACCTCTGAGACAGGGAGGTTCATCACTCGATATATCCCACGGACGAGAGATACCCACATAACAATCTCTCCTGCATGTATCCTTTTTCAGTTTTTCAATAACTTCATATAGCTGATCAACCCTGACCTCATCTCTATCACAAAATCTTGCTCGTTCTGCGTAACTGTACTCCTCACCTTCCTTTAAAATAGGTTCATTCACCCTCCCATCCAGTTTACTTGCATAAACAATGTAATCGTGAGTGTACTCAATTCCATAACTCTCAGAGAACGGAGCTTTGTCATGTATGCGGTTTTCCCAGGGATTATTAACTTCAATAAAAAGTCTGTGAACAAACAAACTCTCCTTTTGTCCCTCAAACAGCTCTCCCCACTCTGTCTCTTTCGAACTTCCTGAGTTATATATTATGTCAAGAGCTGAATGCCAAGCAGAAGAGATGTAATCGTCAACAATATGAGTTGCAAGTTTTCTGTATCCATACTCCTCTCTGCCATGAATCACTTCCTTCTCCGCTCTCTTTATGTCCCTCAAATAGATATGAGGAACGCCAACCAGCACTGCAAGACTTCCCGGTTCCAGTTGAGTGGCCGAGGAAATTCTCTCAAGAGCGTAACACAAGAAATCAATATTACTCTCGAAGTAGTTCAAACACTCCAGCGATCGTATATACGCTGTTAAATGAAGCTTTTTATCGACATACAGGAAAGACAGCTCAGTTATTGATACTGGGGTGGAGCTAAGATGATCTTCCGGTCTCCACAGAGGTATGGAAACTCTTCTTGTGAATGGAATTTCCTTTAACTTCTTCGCTGCCTCATCTGCTACTTCCTCAAATCTGGAGACGTACCTGGTTTCATAAATGCTGAACTCGGACTCAAGTCCTGAANAGTCTGGTTTTTCAATTACAATCAGAGAAGGTCTTGTAAGAAGGTAGTCCCCAAAACGGGATTTACAGGTAACTCCGTTCAATATTTTTTCAAGTATCATACCTTTCGCCTGATCTGTGTGCCTTGAGTATATCATGCGAAGAACCACCTCAAAGTTGGTTAAAAATTTTAGCTCATGATGATTAATCTGACGAAAATCGAAAAGTATATATTTAACTCCATTCTTCAGCATCAAAAATTAAATAGGAGGTGAAAATTTGAAAAAAGTTGGTTTGCTTCTACTACTTGTTGTTTTAGTCCTGATAACACCTGCAATGGCTTTGACGAGCTCTGGTAGCTACGTGCATCCATACCCGACCGACGTGAGGGTTGGAGACATAGTAATTGGACATGGAGTGAAAACCGACTGGCTCATACCAGGATACTGGACCCATACAGGTATGATAGCCTACTATGACTACTCTGTGGGTGACTGGATGGTTGTAGAGTCCAATCCAGACCCAGGAGTTGCTTTAGCAACTCTTTCTGACTTCCTGTCCAGATACGATGACGTCGCCCTTCTCAGAGTCACAACAACAGATTCGATAAGAAGTGCAGCTGTAAACTTTGCCTTAAGCCATCTTGGTGACTCTTACGACTACGAGTGGTGGGATAAGGAAGTTTATGATACAGCCTACTACTGTAGCGAACTTGTCTGGGCTGCCTACATAGCAGTTGGTGGTCCTGACGTCGATGCGAACCCGGGATGGGATTGGACATATCTAAACGGTGTAGCCCCACAAGAAGTGTATGATGATAGCGACACATACGTGATTTACCGCGATACAGTCTGATCAATTTGAGTTAAAGTTAAAATTAATATTTTTAATTTTTATTTTTATTGTAAAACTTAAAAAAATGTGAACGAAAATAATAACTATTATTTATGTGCAGATGGTCTATGGAAAAAACAGAGACGTCTATGAGTATGGAAGAAGAACTTGTCAGATTGATAAAGAGGGTTGTAGATGANAGAGTGCATGACCATGGTGTTATTCTTTTTGACGTTGAAAAAGCAAATGACCTCGCCGTTGAACTTGGACTTGATGTCTCGTGTGTCAAAGCAGTAATACAGGAGTTAAACAGACTTCTTGAAGAAAAATTCAGAGATAGAAAGAGAGATAATCTTCCATAACATTTATTTTCACTCCATCAGCTTTTCCCCATGGCTCGAAGAATGGAGAAAAAATCTGCAAGAATTCTCGCAGTAATACTTGCGTTTATCATGCTCGGCTCAGTTTTCGCATACATGATGCGCGGTACAAGAAACGTGGAAACGAGAGAAGTCGTCATCAGACTGGATGACTTCAGAGAATATGTAAAATATGTTCCCAGAGGAGCTATTTTCTTTGAGTATGTTAATATGTCGTACCTTCAGTTACCGGAGGGTGACCAGTTAAGATACACTGTTAACAAAATGTTACAGGATCTCCTGATTCGTGAAATATTCTCAAGATCTATTATAGAGATTCCACATGGTTTTACTCAGATTCTTCGGGTATATTATCCAAATAACATGCCCCTGTACTTTGTTGATGCAAAAATGACAAAAATATACTTCGCAAAACAGGATGAAATGAAGGTGGGTAACTACTCAGTTCCTGTAAGACCTGGAATTGCTCTTTTCGATAAAATATCCCCATTTGTTATTGGAAATCCAACTGCTGTTAGAGTTGTTGTTGAAATTTTCCAAGGAAAAGATGAGAGTGTGGCCAACGAAACCTATCCCTACCTCTCCAGAATAAACGGATCCTTCCTGTATGCTTGGTTTACCTTTGGAGAGGCCGCTGGCAGAGTTCTGAAGGTTAACAACACGTCCATTTCAGATTTCTTCTTTGAAGGATGGGGATACAATCCCATCAACAACACCTATTACAAGACATGGGGGGTGCATTTCATTGGAAACTACTTCTTCTCAAAGACCAATGAAACAGAATTCTGTAAGATTAAAAACTTCGAGGATGGGTTCAGTGTCGCTGTTTTGGAGGACAGAGATTTTGGAAAGATCGTCCAGGCTCAGCCAAGAATCCTGAGTTACAAGATTACATTCAAACCCGTAAACACCACAAATGAGAGTTGAAACAGGAAAAACGGTTATTGCTAAAGGAGAAATTTCGGTTAAGGGAGAATTTGAAATACTTGGATTCACCAACAGCTCTCTCAGAATAAATGCAGAAAGATACATACCAATCTACTGTATTACCGAATGCGAAGTTGAGATACGAGGAGATTACACAGTAGTTGACGGTTCTACAATTCCGGAAAGCTGGAGAAAGCTGGCTGAAATGGACTGGGAAACTCTATTTATTTATGGTGGAGTCGATTGTGGAAAGAGTACACTTGCAACTTACCTGATTAACAGGTGTGGTGGATACGTACTCGATTTAGATATTGGACAGTCTGATATTGCTCACCCCGGCGCAATGGGATACGGATATTCTCAGGGAGGAATTATCTCCCTGTCTGAAATCAAAATGATAAACGGATTTTTTACTGGATGCATTTCACCAACCGGAAGAGAAGCAAGGTGTTTAAGAGGAGTACACAAACTCTGGAGCGAGATAAAGAAAAAAGAGGGAAGAAAAATCGTGGACACTACAGGATGGATCAGAGGAAGAAAGGCAAGGGAATACAAACTCGCCAAACTTGAGATTATACAGCCTGATCTGATAGCCTCATTTAACGGTAAACCTGGGTTTCTTGAGCTCTACGAGGTCTTTGAAGTTGAACGAGGATTTGCAATTGAGAAGAGCAGAGAAGACAGAATAAAAGCGAGAAAAAGACATTACTCAAGATGGATTTCCGATGCGAGAGTTGTTGAACTGGACATTTCAAACATAAAAACAGAGTCGACTCTGTTCAGTGGAGAGATAATTCCCAAAGAATTTATTGAGGATGTTATCGGAAAGAGAGTTGTTTTTGTAAGAAAAGGTGAGGATTTCATGAACATTTGCTCGGAGGATTATGTAAAACCAGATCCTGGGATAATCAAGGCTCTTAAAGAACTTTATGATGTGGAAGACTTAACAGTCTTCAGCTTGAAAGACTTGCCAGGACTTCTTTTAGGACTGTATTGCGGAGAAAGATACCTCGGATTGGGGCTTCTCAAGGATGTGGAAAGNGATAAAATAAGATTGATCACTTCCGCTGATGCGAAAATAGACAGAGTGGAATTTGGTGAAATTAGATTCGACGGAGAGAAGGAATATATAGTCCGGATTCCATGAGTNGACATGATTGAAATCGAAACGAGAGAAAGAGTTCAGATAATTGACATCACACCCGAAGTGCAGAAGGAAATAAGGCACGAGATANAAGCTGAGGTTGATTTTCAAAGTGGAGTAGCTGTTGTTTACACTCCACATACAACTACGGCAGTAATTGTCAATGAGGGCGAGAGGGGTTTGCTCGAAGACATTCTGGACTTGATTACAAAACTTGTTCCTGAGAGGGCAGGATACAAACATGATAGGATAGATAACAATGCTGACGCTCATCTCAGAGCCTGTCTTCTTGGAAATTCAGTTGTTATCCCTGTGGAGAATGGAATGCTTTCTCTCGGAACCTGGCAGCGCATACTCTTCATAGAGTTCGATGGTCCAAGAAGGAGAAGAGTTTTTGTAAAACTTGTCTGAACTTAAAGAGATGTCAGGAAACAGAAAGGATAAAAGAGACCACTATTACTGGGAGGCAAAAAAGAAGGGGTACAGAAGTAGAGCGGCCTTCAAACTACTTCAGATGAACAGAACATTTAAACTTATCAAGAGCGGTGACCTGGTTCTGGACCTTGGCTCATCACCTGGAGGCTGGAGTCAGATCGCAGTTGAAATTGGTGCTACAGTTGTTGCTGTTGACATAAACCCAATGCCACCCATAGAGGGAGTCAAATTTATTCAGGGTGATATAACCTCTCCTGAAACACTCGAAAGAATAAGAGAAATATCTGAAGCGTACGACGCTGTAATAAGCGACGCTTCCCCCAAGATTACAGGAAAATGGACAATAGATCACCTGCGTTCTATTGACCTTGCAAGAGCCAGCTTTAACATAGCAAAAGAAGTTTTAAAACCAGGCGGTTCGTTCTTGGTAAAAATTTTCCAAGGTGAGGAGATCGGAAAATTGTTTAATGAGTTTAAACCCTATTTCAGGTTTAAGAAGTTTCACTCGCCAAAGGCTTCAAGGAAAAGGAGTTCAGAGGTTTATTTTATCGGGAAAGGGTTTAGAAGGGCTCACTCACAGTAACTACAGGAATTCGGAGAAGGGCTCAGAGTTCAGATAATTTCAGCATTAATTTCCACTCCTCATCAATTTTCGTCTCTATCTCCTTCAGATCCCTGTCAAGAAGGTGTGAGAATCTTCCTTGGTTCAGATAGTCTTTCAACGAAATTCTCTTTTCCTTATCTGCATATTTCTCACTTATCGGTGAAATTCTAAATTTTCCTTTCTCGTACTCCCAGATTATCCACGCTCCACTCATAACAGCCTTTCTTGCTACTTCAACTGTTTTTTCAGATGGAAATCTCCATCCAGGTGGGCAAGGACAGTGAAGCTGAATAAACCTAAATCCATCAATTTCAGCGACTTTTCTGAGCTTTCTGCGAAAATCTCGAAGGTAACCAACACTCGCTGTTGCCGCATACGGGACACGGTGCATTGCCATTATGAGTGCCAAGTTTCTTCTTTCTTCCTTTTTACCTTCTGGAGAAGTTGTTGTCCTTGCTTTCCAGAAGGTTGTCAAACTTGCCTGTGTTCCCGTGTTCATGTAAGCTTCGTTATCCGCTACAATGACGATAATGTCATCATTTCTCGCAGCGGATCCGCTGAGAGTTGCGAAACCTATGTCCGCTGCACCATCACCCATCCAAGCAATCACGTTCGCTTCAACACCTTTGCGCTTGTAAGACTCACTCAGACCGCATGCAACAGCTGTGGTTGATGCAAATGGAACATGAACCACTGGGATGAGGAGAGCAGAATTTGGATGGAGACCCGCGACAACAGTTGAACATCCAGCAGGAATGACGACGACAGCATTCTCCACCTCATCAAGATACCTCATACCGAGTGAAAGAGGACAACCAGAACAACTCGTNTTTCCTGGTAAAAGTACACTCATCTGTACCACCACTCCACTTTCTTGAGTTCACCATCAACAAATCTTTTGAACATCTCAACAAAATCATCAACTCCTACATCCATTCCNCCAATACCGGCGACTACATTATGTATGTCTTTTCCACAGGATGCAACCTCTATCCCCAGAACGCCCCTCATCCCGCTGTTTGCTCTATCAACGACAAGTATTTTACCGTCAAGATTCTCAACCTGCTTAACAGGAAATGGACGAATGTATCTAAGTCTCAACATTCCTATTTCGATGCCTTNCTCTCTCAGGATATCTATCGCATCCTTGGCATCACCACACCAGCCACCAGCCATTACGACTATATACTCAGCATCATCGAGCCTGTATTCCTCCACCAGACCACCGTAACTTACCGGGTAGTTGCGGTCAACTTCTTCAATAATTCTTGCAGAGTCCTCCAGATCAATACTTTGATCAAACCTCGCTTTCATTCTTGCTTTTCCCATTGTTACGGCATTTACAGCAAAAGCATCACCAGGAACTACTGTATACGCCTGACTTCTTGGAGGGATCTCAACGTCTCTCACTTCCACCACTTCCGCAGTGTGACTCATTGAGAATGCATCCAGCCCAATTGCCACAGGTAAATTCNCAGTCTCACTTATTATGAACCCCTGAATGGTGAGATCAAAAGCTTCCTGAGCATTCTCTGACATTGAAATAATCCATCCAACATCTCTTAAGCACATTATGTCTGTGTGATCATTGTGTATGTTCCATGGAGCTCCAATTGAGCGAGTTGCAACTGCCATAACGAGAGGAACGCGAGATCCAGCAGCCCACCAGCACATTTCATACATATACACAAGACCATGGCTGGACGTAGCTGTGAAAACTCTTGAACCAGCAGTCGCTGCTCCAAATACAGCAGCAAGAGCTGAATGCTCAGACTCAACTCGAATAAAAGAGGCATTTAATTCTCCAGAAGCTATCATTTCTGCAAGCCTTTCTGTTATTGGAGATTGCGGCGTTATTGGATAAGCTGCCACAACATCAGGTTTTGCTATTTTCACAGCTTCTGCAACAGCATGGTTGCTGGTGAGAAGTTTTTTCCTTGATAAAGACATCATACCTCATCCTCCATAACTATTGCATTCTGATCACAGATCTCCGCACATATACCACAACCCTTACAGTACTCATAATCGATAACAAGAAAATCGTTCAGCTGGTTAATTACCCCTTCCGGACAGTAAAGTTCGCAATTCATACATTTTGAACAGGATTCATGGATTATNATAGGCTTTTTCAGTCTCCATTCACCCGTTTTTCCAGCAGAACCTTTCTTTGGTTTAGATATAATTGGTGTTAAATCCACCTGACCACCTCATATGCCTTTTTCGCGGCAGAAATGTTTGCTTCCAGTTTAAACTCAACTTCCTCTTTTATTGCTTCTTCGAGCGAGGTAAAAGAGATGCCAAGAGCTTTTGACATTGCACCACTCATGGGAGTGCTCACAACCGTCCAGCCCGCACTTACAAGCCCCAGTTTCTCAGCAATTTCTGTTGCATCTACTATCCAGGTTTTATCAGCTATCTTGACCGAATTGGTGGTGTTAACCACTGCAGTCTTGACAGCTGACATCAGACCGATCTCAGGAGAGATCTTCGAGTCAAAAAGAACTATCATTGTTGGTTTACGTATCATGGAGTGTCTTCTTATTGGTCTATCTGAGATCCTCAGAAAGGCCTGCACAACAGCTCCTCTTCTCTCTGGACCAAACTGTGGCATTGCCTGACTGTAATAACCTTCAATCATTGCAGCAAGTGCCACAAGTCTGGCTGCAGTCACACCACCNTGTCCTCCCCTTCCATAAATTGTGATTTCCTCTAACATCCAGCAAAAGTAGTGTCTGGATTTTAAAGATTACCCCAAAAATTAACCCGGAAGTACTGGCCAGCAGTTAAACTATACNCTCACGGTTCAGCTTTCTCGGTTTTTGGTAACGCCTTATTGATTTCTTCCAGCAATTCCTCGTCAGTTTTTCCCTCCGGATCAATTCCCAGATCTCTCGCGATCTTCTCAAGCCTCTTTCTCTTTTCACTCTGCTTGAATTTCCCTTCCCTCAACTCCCTCTCGAATTCCCTCAACTCCATTTCTGCTTCTCTCTGGGCTTTTTTAAACTCCCCTACACTTTTTCCAAGACTTCTTGCAACCTCTGGAAGTTTGCTTGCCCCGAAAAGTATGAATATAATCAAAAGTATCAGCAACCACTCCTGGCCACCTGGCAGGAACTGCATTTGAACGACTTCCATTGGAATTCTTTTAAGTTATTCAACATAAAAACTTTTGCCATCTTTTTATCTTTTTTAATCTTCAGTCAGGAAGTACCCAGACGCTACTCATAGAGTTAAACTTTAAAATCGATGAACAGAGGCAATCTATGCCNCAAACCATCACTGAAAAGATCTTCAGCGAGAAAAGTGGTTCTGATATCCATGCAGGCGATATCGTAGTCGCCAGAGTAGATCAAATTGCGCTTCAGGATGGTACAGCTCCACTCGCTATAAGACAGCTTGAAAATATGAGTGTTGACATCAAAGCAGCAGAAATCACCCACTTTTTTGTGGATCACGCAGCTCCATCGCCAAGACGGGAATTGAGCAATGATCAGAAACTGATAAAGGAATTTGCTGAAAAAATAGGNGCTGATTTCAATCCACCTGGAGAGGGAATAATTCACCAGTTGATGGTCGAAAAATACGTAAAACCTGGGGATCTGGTAATCGGAGCAGATAGTCACACCTGCACGTATGGCGCGCTTGGTGCTTTCTCAACCGGAATGGGTTCGACTGATGTTGCTGTGGCGATTGCCCTTGGCAAAAACTGGTTCAGAGTTCCAGAATCGTTCCGTGTACAGGTTAATGGGTGGTTTGATTCTGGAGTTTACGCCAAAGATCTTATTCTAAGTCTTATCGGCGAACTTGGTGTAGATGGAGCAACTTACAAAGCCCTTGAATTTCATGGAGAGTGTGTCGAGAACATGAGCATAGATGAGAGGCTGACAGTTGCAAATATGGCCGTTGAGTGTGGAGCCAAAGCAGGGTTGTTTGAATCTGATAACAGAACAAAAGAGTTTCTGGCAGAGCTTGGAAGAATGAATGATTACAGGGAGGTCAAAAGCGATGAGGAAGCAGAATACGAGAAAGAGATTTACATTGACGCATCAGACCTCGTACCTAAAGTTTCGAAACCGCACAATGTCGACAACGTTGCTGATGTGGAGGAGGTTGCAGGAACACCAGTTGACCAGGTCTACATCGGTACATGCACTAACGGAAGACTTTTTGATCTGGAGATTGCTGCCAAGATTTTGAAGGGTAAAAAAGTGAGATCGAGATTGCTCGTAGCTCCAGCAAGCAGACGGGTGTATTTAAAAGCAATGGAAAGAGGTTATCTTAAGATTTTCGTTGAAGCAGGTGGGATCGTTTTACCCCCAGGATGCGGGCCCTGTGTGGGAATACACCAAGGAGTGCTTGCAGATGGTGAAGTCTGTCTTTCTACCCAAAACAGAAATTTCAAGGGACGTATGGGTAATCCTGAAGCGTACATTTATCTTTCATCACCTGCAACTGCTGCTGCAAGTGCTGTAAAAGGGGAGATAACCGACCCCAGAAATCTCCTTTGAGAGTTTCTGGATGAAGCTCTCCATTATAGATTGTTACATTTTATTTTAAGATTCTACTCAGGTTTTTCAGGAAAGAAATTTAAAAAGATTTAAATGTTACACCTCAGGAAGCGTTCCAATGAGTCTCGTTGTAAATGAGATGGGATTGCTGGATTCGATCCTATTCCTCTCCGCTTACATCGTGCCTGTAGCGGTACCTCTACTGATNCTCTACAAACTCGATTTAAGGATTACTTCCGAATTCGTAATTTTTGCTTTCGTCCTTAGCTTTGTTGTTGGAATCATCATAGACGTGATTCTACCACTGCATTTCAATCTCTCCCTAAATTCGGTTTTGAAAGCGATTGATCTCTCATTTCTATCTACAGACCAAAGACTGGCAATTCTCAAGTTCATACGTGTTCTTACATATACACTCGTCAATTCAATTGTGCTAATTCCAATCGGAATGCTGAAACTTGGCAGAGAAATATAAAATCAACACAGCCAAGGACATATGGTATTAGACACAAAAGGACGTCTCCCAGGCATTTTTTAGAAAGTTATCTCCTAAAAAGCTTTGGATTATGCATGGAGACCTTGATGGCAGAAAATAATTTTGGGAAAAAGACACTTAAAGTCGTGTTCAGGAAAGTTTTAAATAGTTTGATGACAGGGGGCAATGAACAGATAAAGTGAGGTGTAGAATTTGAGAGAATTTGAAAGGAAGCCGCCCGTTGAAGTGGGCGACATAAGAAGTGTAAAAATAGAGGCAATGGGAAGTTCTGGTGACGGAATAGCAAAAATCGAGGGTTTTGTCGTCTTCGTGCCTGGTGCAAAGGTTAACGACGAGGTAACGATACGAATTACTAAAGTTTTGAGAAAATACGGTTTTGCCGAAATTATCGAGTGAAATCAAGAGAAATATTTGGAATTTTAAAGCTCGTTAACCATTTTTTCCAGTTTTCCCAACAAATTTTTTAACTCATCGATGTCTTTCTTTAGATCTTCAATCTTATCGTATCCCTCATCTCTTATCATGGCGCCATATGGGGTCGGAACTATTATCCCGGATTGTTCGAGAACTCTCAGAGAGTACCTGACTCTGTGCTTTGGCATATCAAGAAGATCTGAGAGTTTGAATATACCAATTGGCTGTTTTTCCAAAACCGCTTTCAAAACCTGAATGTGCCTTATTGAGATGTCAAGCTCCGAAATCAACTTCCTGAACACCATAGATGGTGTATGTCTTCTTATTTAAAAAATTTTTGTTATCGTATTTGAAGACTAAATAAATGTAAAACATAATAATAAGATATATAAAATTAATGAAAAATTGTGTTCAAATTTCAATACATCCTGTATCACAGTTCAACAACCTCCACAACCTCAATTGGTATCCTCTGCATTCTTTTTCCGAGCTCATATTTTGCAATTCGAGCTGCGTGTTCTTTGCTTTTTGCATTGAACACCTTCATCTCGAGAATTAAACCCACAAGAGCCATTCCTGCCACCATAAAGACGGATTTGATTGGTGCATCGCATTTTGGACAGGCAGTATCCCCTACATCTATTTTAACAAAATCAAGATCGGGATTTAATCTCTTACCTGCCTCTGCCACGGCTATATTCATGGCATCCCTGACACTTTTTGCATTCCTCACAATCCATGCAGCCTGCAGCACCACAAGATAATCAGGCATTTCGAGCTTGTTTATAACTTCTGAGAATTAAATCTTATCGCATGAGTGTGTAAGAATCGTTAGCCTGTTTTTTCAAGCAAGTCATCAATTCTGCATTCTTCAATGTCTTTATCGTTCCTCAATCTTACAAAAACAGGGGCTCTAAGTTTCAAATCCTCTGTCAACTCCAAAAACTCCACCTCACAAACATAAACAGGTTTCACCCAGTGAGGCTTCCTTGAAAAGTTCTCACTGAACCACGGGTTATCCACCTCTATACTCCTGAGCTTTTCGTAGAACCAGCTCACAAACTCAAAATCAAAACCCGTACCAACCTGACCGACATGAACAAGTTTTCCATTTTTCATCATTGCCAAAATAAGCGATCCAAACTTACCCTCCCTCATCCCCTCCCCTTCAAGCCATCCAACGATTATACAATCAGCAGTTTGTTTTTTCTTAATTTTAATCCACGCCCTGCTCCTTTTTCCAGGTGTGTATCCACTTTCAAGTTTTTTAGCCATAACACCCTCCAACCCGATCTCCACAGCCTTTCGGTAAAATTCTTCACCATTCTTTTTTACAAAATCCGTAACACCAATCCTCCTCGTGTCATTGCTGATGCTCCGAAGGATTTTTTTCCGTTCTTTCAGGGGTAAATCCATTATCCACCCATCAGACGCTGTGTATAGAATGTCAAAAGCCATATACACAGCCGGAATTGTCTTTGAAAGCATTTCAATTTTCCTTTTGCTATCTACATGTTCCCTTTTCTGCAATAAAGGGAACGATGGCTTTCCATCCTTCAGAACAACAATTTCTCCGTCCAGAACAGCATTTTGATCAAGAAAGCTGAAAAAATCAAGTTCTGGATATCGGTATGAGATTTCCATGAGTCTCCTGTTCTGCATCCTCAGCCTCTTATTTTCAACATCTGCAAAAACTATACACCTCGTGCCATCCCATTTTATCTCATAAAGAAATTTCTCATCGCTGAATGGTCTACCCCTGACAGCAAGCATTGGTTTTATGATTCTGTTAAACCAGTCTGTCATGCGTCTTTTTAACTTACTGACCATGCGTCACCGCTTCAAGACTTGCCTTCAGGGCATCCATCAGAGACTTTGCTGCTGAAACCTCTTCAGTAACGGTAACCACTTTTCCAGAAAGTTTAGCTTCAATTAACTTCAGTAAAGCTTCCTTGTACTCGTCTCTGAAATTCTCGAGCTGAAGAGGTTTCTTCATGGCAAGTATAAGCTTCTTAGCAAGTTCAAGCTCTTCATCGGTAACTTCTACCTCAATGCCCCAGCCTGGAACCTCAGACGGAGATCTTATCTCATCTATGTAATGCAGTTGAGCGAGTAAAAGTCCACCATTAAAATTTTTAAGCACTACAAGATGTTCCTTACCCCTCATTCCCATTTTTCCGATGGCCATGCTACTTGTTTCATCCATTGCTCTTCTAAGTAGATAGTATGCCTTTTCACCCCCCTTATCTGGCGAGATATAATAGAAATTGCTGTAGTAAATTACATTCAGCTCAGACGGCTCAAAAAAGTGGTTTATTTCGATACTCTTAACAGACTTAAGAGGAACCTTTTCAAAGTCCTCATCAGTTAAGATTACATACTCATTCTTCGAAATCTCGTAGCCGCGGACAATCTCCTCTTGAGAGACTTCCTGACCACACTTCTCACAAACTCTCCTGTATCTTATTCTGCCCCCATCTTTTGCATGCAGAAGATTAAACTTTAATTCCTTCGAAAGAGTTGCAGAGTATACCTTCACAGGTATCGTGACAAGACCGAATGTAATTGAACCCCTCCAGACTGCTCTCATAACATAGATTATACTCTGATGAATAAATTTTTCGTTTCACTCAAATTTTTCTGGGATCTGTTATCTCGCCATATATTGCTGTTGCCGCAGCGACAGCTGGGTTTACAAGATAAATCTTACCCTCTGGGCTCCCCTGTCTCCCTATAAAGTTTCTATTGGACGTCGATACACTGACCTCACCAGATGCAATGAGACCAAAACTCCCGCCCATACACGGTCCACAACTTGGTGCTTCGACAAGAGCTCCAGCTTCAACAAAAATCTCCACAAGTCCATCTTTCAGGGCACGAAGATACTCTCTTTTGCTGGCCGGTATAACAATTAATCTGACATTCTCTGCAACTTTTTCGTCTTCCAGAATCTCCGCAGCTATTTTAAGGTCTTCGAATCTACCGTTTGTACAGGAACCGATAAATACCTGATCAACCTTTGTACCCTCGACTTCGGATACACCAACAACATTGTCCACGCGGTGAGGCTTTGCTACCTGGGGTTCCATACCTGTCACGTCAAGCTCAACGTTTTGAAACTCTGCCTCATCATCCGATTTTAACTCCTCAATGAAGTCAAAACTAATGTCCAGTCCCCTTACATTTTTCAGATACTTCACTGTAACCTCATCAGGCTCAACAATGCCTGCTTTACCGCCCATTTCTATCGCCATATTGCATATTGTTAACCTGTCAGAAATGTTCAGCCTTTCAACTACCTCTCCCCCGTAGATGCAGGCCTTGTAGTTTGCTCCATCTGCTCCTACCATTCCAATTAACTTCAAGATAACATCCTTCCCGTAAACATGTCTCTCAAGCTTACCGTAAACATCAAACTTTATTGATTCAGGTACCTTAAACCACAGCTTTCCAAGAGCAAGTACGGCACCCATGTCTGTAGAACCTATACCAGTAGAGAAAGCCCCAAGCGCGCCATACATGCATGTGTGGCTGTCAGCTCCCACAACTAACATTCCAGGCTCAACATGATTTTCAACCATTATCTGATGAGCAATTCCACCCTTCACATCGTAATTCAGTATTCCCTGAGTCTCTGCAAACTTTCTCAGTAGTTTATGATTCTCTGCGGCATTTATACTATCAGCCGGCACCTGATGATCAAAAGCCATAATGACCTTACCGGGATCCCACACCTTCCCATTCTCACCTGCAATTTCCTTAAAAGCTTTTATAGCAAGAGGAGCCGTAATATCGTGAATCATGGCGAGATCCACACTGGCAAACACGTATTCTCCAGCATTAACTTCTTTCCCACACGCTTTCGAGAATATCTTTTCAACTATGGTTTTCCCCATGCTTTGCTGAGCGAGATCGAGGATTTTAAAGCTTGCTGTGATTCGTCAGATTAATTCTAAATTCAGAAACACCAAAATTTTTTTAAAACGCCTCAGCATCGCAAATCCGATGGATTTAAAAAAGAGTATAAAATTTCCAGTACATTTGCGGTTGATTCTCGTTGTAGTTGTACTTTTCTAAAAAAGCTGAGGTGGGTTTATGCGTGCTGCAGACGCTCTTGTTAAGGCTCTCGAAATGGAAGGTGTGGAAACGATTTTCGGTATACCGGGAGGTGCAATTCTTGAGGTGTACGACGCTCTCTACGATTCAAACATAACGCACATCACAACAAGACATGAGCAGGGAGCAACACACGCTGCAGATGGGTATGCAAGAGCAAGTGGAAAAGTTGGAGTTGCCTTCGCAACCTCAGGGCCTGGAGCAACGAATACTGTAACAGGCATAACAACTGCATACATGGATTCTTCACCCATTGTTGTTTTCACAGGCCAAGTTCCAACTCCTCTCATCGGAAATGATGCATTTCAGGAAGCAGATATTACGGGAATAACCATGCCTGTTACAAAACACAATTATCTGGTAACCGATCCCAAAAAGCTCCTGAGAATTGTGAAAGAAGCTTTCCATATAGCCTCCACCGGAAGACCTGGTCCCGTTTTGGTTGACCTTCCGAAAGATGTTACAGTCGCTGATATCGAATTCAATTACCCGAAAAAAATAGACCTTATTGGCTACAAACCAAAGTACGACGGGCATCCAATNCAGATAAAAAGAGCTGTTGAGCTGATACTCAAATCCGAAAGGCCTGTGATTCTCGCTGGTGGAGGTGTTATACTGTCCAATGCTTCAAAGGAACTAGTTGAACTGGCAGAATCGATTCCAGCATTTGTTGTTACAACTCTCATGGGTAAAGGTGCCATTCCTGAAACACACCCATTAAGCCTTGGATTTATTGGAATGCATGGAGCAAAATATGCAAACTACGCGGTAACGGAGTCTGATTTGATAATAGCTGTGGGATGTAGATTCAGTGATCGAACAACTGGAAGATTATCCAGTTTTGCCCCATACGCTAAAATAATTCATATAGACATTGACCCNGCAGAAATCGGGAAGAATGTGGAGGTTGATGTTCCCATTGTTGGAGATGCGAAGAGAGTCTTGTCCAAGCTGAAAGAACAGATACGGTACAGGCAGAGGAAAACCTGGGAGGACAAAGTTAATAAATGGAGAACAAAATATCCCCTCAAATACTCCAAAGATGGGTTTAAACCCCAGTATGTTATCGAAAAAGCCTGCGAACTTATGCCGGATGCAATAGTCACAACGGAAGTAGGGCAGAACCAGATGTGGGCTGCTCAGTACTTCAAGGTGAAATACCCAAGACAGTTCATTACGAGTGGTGGATTGGGAACGATGGGTTTTGGATTTCCGGCTGCCATGGGTGCACAGGTGGCTTTTCCAGAGAAAACAGTAATTGACATCGCAGGTGATGGTAGTTTTTTGATGAACATTCAGGAACTTGCAACATGCGTCTTTTACAACATCCCTGTAAAGGTTCTGGTACTGAACAATGGTTATCTGGGAATGGTGAGACAGTGGCAACAGCTCTTTTACAGAGAGAGATACTCTGCGACATGCATTGGGTGTGAGGACACCAGCTTTGAGGAAGTCGCCAAGGGGTTTGGTGCAGTGGGTATGACTGTGGAGAAACCCTCAGAAGTTGAGGATGCATTGAAAGAGGCGAGAGATATCGAGGCACCAGTAGTAATAGACTTCAAAGTGGACTATATCGCAAATGTATTTCCAATGGTTCCACCTGGTGCAGGACTCAATGAGATAATTGATGAGGATGTCAGAGGTGATTGATTATGGAATCCAACATGCAAAACCACACAATTGCGGTGCTCGTGGAAAATAAACCTGGTGTTCTTGCAAGAGTTTCCTCTCTTTTCAGAAGAAGAGGTTTTAACATTGAGAGTCTCTCAGTCGGAACTACGGAGAGAGAGGACTTATCAAGAATGACAATCGTCGTAAGAGGAGACGAAAGGATTCTTGAGCAGGTTACCAAGCAGCTGAACAAACTCGTTGAAGTTATAAAGGTTAGCGATGTGACTCACAACTCAGTAGAGAGGGAACTCTGCATGGTGAGAGTGAACGTTCCACCAGAGAAAAGAGGAGAAATAGTCGAACTCGTGAACATCTTCAGAGCAAGAATAGTAGATGTGGCGAGAGACAGCTTCATAATCGAGGTTACTGGTGACGAGGACAAGATCAATGCATTCATTGACCTCATGAGACAGTACGGGATTAAAGAACTTGCAAGAACGGGAAAGATTGCAATGGTAAGAGGGTCAAAACAGTAAGGATACTGAGACTTCATTACAGACTTTCGAGTTGAAAATCACAAACAGTCTTTAAATATCAGTTGACCACTACAAAAGTAGATCATAATAATGAGAAAAGCTTAAATAAGGTAACAATCATTATAATCATAGGTGGTAACTCATGGTGAAAATAGTCCACGCTCAAACTGTACTGCCCGAAAATGTGCTCGAAGAACTGAAGAAAAAGACAGGTGAGAGTGCAACAAAAGACGCGATTGCAAAGGCTGTTGAGCATTACCTCATGTGTCCGTATACACATGAAGAACCCCTTGAGAAGAGACTCGAAGAGGTCATCAAAAAGAAGAGAAGAATCTGAAATTCTTATTTAATTTTTAAGGATTTACGGTTTTCGCAATTCGAGAACTTTTGCGCATTTATTGGGAGTGTCTACCCCTTATCATGATCTGTGAGATCCCCAGAAGGTTTGGAAATGGAGTAGCGGTTGTAACTCGAGTTTCCTTATCGCTTCAACCCGTTTTCTTAGACTCATCATTGGTGTGGACGGGGCTCAGTGAAGATCGAATATACATCTCTCACTTTCTTGAATTGCTTCCTCCCTCTTCTCGGACTCACTTCCTTTCAACTTAACAAAAATTATTATATTTTTCGAATCTTTTCAACGATTCTGCTCTTTCCTTTTATTATCAGTTTTGCGACTTCCTCTGCTGCAGCAGGGGCGATACACATCCCAAACTTTCCAAAACCGTTTAACTGAACGAAACCCTTGACTTTCGTAAATCCAAGTACTGGAAGGCCGTCTCTACCCTCGTCATACACTCCAGCCCACTGTCTCAGTACTGCCAGACCCCTCAGCTTGGGAACGAGTTCTGTCGCTCTTTTAGCGTATCTGATAAGGAAATCCAGAGAGCTTTTTGTGTCGATTTCNGAAACCTCAACGCCAACGATTCCCCCAACGATCTCCCCTCTCATTGACTGACTCAGATAAACTCCTGTCGAGATATCAAGAATATATGGATCGAGATACGGCTTGAGACTTTCCGTAACGCAGATTTCTTCCTTGATGATTTTATTGTTCAATTCAACCCCGGCAGCTTTGCTGACTTCATTACTCCACGCTCCGGCTGCATTGATAACAAAATCAGCCCTGATCAGCTCGCCATTGGCTCTAACACCTTCCACCTCTCCACCCTTAACAGATACTTCTGCAGCTGTGAAATCACTTATTTCAACNCCAAGTTCTTCGCAACCCTTTCGTAATCCCCAGATAACTGGCCACGGGAATATAACACCTCCCCGGTCAAAGTAACTCGCAGCTGCGAAGGCATCGGTGTTTATGTCTGGAAACTTATCAGCAACAAAATCCGGTTCAACAAGCTTAACGTTAACCCCGACAGCTTTCTGAAACTTGACCTCATCCTCCAGAAGTCCGGCATCTTTTTCCAAGGCGATTTTGAAATATCCATCCTGACGGAACAGAAAGTTGAAACCTATTTCAGACTGAAGATCGTTGTACAGATCTATACTTCTCAAAGCAAGCTTTATTAACAACTCATTCTTTAATTGAGCCGTTATTCCACCTGAATTTCTACCACTGGCACCGTAAAGGAGATATTTTCTCTCAAAGACTTTAACTTCTGCTCCTTCCTTCGCAAGAAAGTACGCTGCTGTAAGACCTGCTACTCCGCCGCCTATCACAGCCACCTTCATTCTCACTCACCCTCCACCTCACCCTCTGCAAGAACGTACAGGTAAACTGGATTTACAGGCTGCCTCTGAGTGGTTACACCAACTTCATCCGGACTCTTCTTAGTTTTCTGACAGAGAATTCTCAGAATGTGCATCAGACAACCCTTTCCCTGACACGGACCTGTCGTAGCTCCGGTGTATCTTTTGAGACTTTCAAGATCGTCGTAGCCCTCTTCGATTGCATGTATTATCTCCTCTTCTGTAAGATCCTCGCATCTGCAGACAACTTTTCTATCCTTCATTTATATCACCCACCGGCCTGATAGCTCTAACATCAAAAATGAGGTTCTCATCAACCTCAACCCTAACCAGAGAAGTGTTATCATTTCTCTCTGGCGGGAGTACCCAGTTAACAACACCTTCTCCTATCTCTTCTCCTTTTCTGTTCAGCAGTTTAACTCTGTCTCCTTTCTTAAGCCATGGAAGAAATTCATACTGAAGTGTAACCTCTCCCTTACCGTCTTCCCTAATTCTAAGCATGAAAATGGCAAGTCCAGGACAGACTCTGATACACTTCATGCAGCCTGTACATTTCTCGTAATCAACTTCTGGGGGGTCATTGATATTTTCCATCTTCACAGCATCAGCAGGACATGATTCGTAACACGGGCTGCACGGGATTGGTTGTGGACATTCGATGTAAGCAACCGACTTTTTCATCAATCTTTCTCTACTCGGAAATGGTGGGAGTTCGTCCTTTTCGAGGTATCCTCTTTCCAGATACTTCATATGGTCACCTCACTCTCCAGAACGCACTTCTCAAGTCCACATATGATCTTCTCTCCAAACGGCCCTGCTCTGAACTCCTCGAGATCTTTAACAGCTTCATCAAGCTCTTCTTTCGCCTCATCTCCGCCATACCCAAGCATTACGGCTGCATGTATACCTGCAATCCTACCCTCCATTATCGCAGCTGTGGCTTCCTCAATTCCTGCTACATCACCTGCAACGTACAATCCAGATACCGTTGTCTCATTATACTTTGTTCTGAGCGGAACCATTCCCCCAAGCTCTGGAACAAACTTCATCTGGCATCCAGCCTGGTAGAGCAATTCATGTGTTGGAGAAAGACCCACAGCCACACAGATGAAGTCACAGTCTACCTTCTTTTCCGTTCCTGGAATTGGCTGCCATTTATCATCAAGCTGAGCAATTATCGCCGCCTCCACACTGTTTTTACCTATCGCCTTAAGTATGGTGTGTCTGACATAAATGGGTACACCCAATCTTCTAACCTTGGCAGCATGAACAAAGTAACCACCTATCCTCGGCATCGCCTCAACAATCGCTGCCACATTCACACCAGCCTGCATTAACTGGTATGTTAGAATGAGCCCGACATTCCCGGATCCAACTATAAGACCCATATCACCTGGTTTGATGCCATAAACATTCATGAGAGTCTGGACACCACCAGCCCCATACACTCCAGGTAAGTCGTTGTTTTCAAAAATGAGAGTTCTCTCATATGCCCCTGTTGCCACCACGATTTTCTTAGCCTTTATTCTGAGCAGTTTCTCTCCTCCCTGAACCGCCCCAGCTTCTCCATTGTAGATCCCAAAAACTCTCGTCTCCTTTCTTACATCAACATTTTCAAGCTTGCTCAATTCATCTTCCAGTATCTTGGCAATCTTGATTCCTCTTGTACCGGCTCTATGCTTTGCTGAACCAAAAAATCTGTGCGTCTGTTTTACAAGCTGACCGCCAAGAAATGGATTTTCATCAACAAGAAGAACCTTCGCACCATATTTACCTGCATTTATCGCAGCAGACATTCCACCAGGGCCACCGCCAATAACGAGAACATCGGTATCAATTCTTTCATACTCAGCATTTCCCCCATAAACAACCTTGGGTGGATTTCCAAATCCCGTAAACTTCCTCATTCTTTTCAGCATGAAATTTCTAACAGCCTTCGTGGATGTAAACTTCTTGTAATGGCTGCCATGGGGAAACACGAGGTCTATGACGTCATCCAATATTGAGAAAGCGTCCTTCTCGGCACTGGGGAAACCACTCTGAGTCCTGATTTGCATACCATCTCTTACGTAAACCTTGCACGTCCTGACGTTTGGAACACCATCAACCTCCATCATACATGCGGAGCATTTTCCTATAGCACAGAAGAAGCCTCTTGGACGGTGCCATCTGAAGGATCGGCTGAAGACTCTCACACCCGCAGCATACAGAGCTGCAGCGACAGTTTCTCCCTCGAATGCTTTGATGGGTTTACCATTAAAATAGATTGTTACTTCCTTTTTCCTCTCAAAATCGATGATTGGATGCTCCTGAAGTCTTCCATTTTCAATTCTTACCATTTAATCCACCTCTTTAGTCGGATCTTTTCTCCCAGCTTACTATGTCTTTATTTAAGCTTTGCCAAATGATTTCGAAAAGTTTATTTCATGACGAGAAAGAAGCGGGCAGGTGATCGAATGATGGTCGAACAGACAGAAGATAAGGCTGCTGAAATTCTGTACATTATGATGGAAAAACTCGCTGAAGATGGAGAATATATTCTAAGTGCCATGGACAAGCTTGTTTATCTGGAGAAAAGTGGAATACTGGATGAAGTGCTGAAGCTGTCGGAAATTGCACTTGCAATGTCAAAAATGCCTGAAGAGATGCTGGATAAAGACGTCCAAGAAGTGGCAACCAAGAACCTTGAACTTCTCCTGACTCTTGCACTTTCAGTTGATGATTCGATGATAAAAAGATTGAACAGCTTCATTGAGGCTTTCAAGGAGACTGAAGAATTCGATTCCGTGGGGATTAAGGGCATGTTAATGTCAATGCGAGATCCAGATGTTCAAAAGGCTCTGGGATATCTGCTTACCCTGGCCAAGAATTTAGGAAAGAAACTTTAAATTACTTATTGTAATTTTAGACTATCCTAATATTACAAATATTTATATACCTGAACTTGAGTCGAGGATTATGAAAACTGTTGAGGAAATAAACGACAGAATCAAAGAGGGCAGTGTTNACGTTGTCACAGCTCAAGAAATGAAACAGATCGTTGACGAGCTTGGAGTTGAAAAAGCAGCAAAAGAAGTCGATGTTGTAACCACTGGCACTTTTGGTGCGATGTGTTCATCAGGTGTATTCATGAATTTCGGGCATTCTGATCCTCCAATAAAAATGCAGAGAGTCTGGCTGAACGATGTAGAAGCATACACAGGTGTCGCTGCTGTTGACGCTTATCTTGGAGTAACGCAGCTTTCAGAGACAAGAGAGTATTACGGAGGAAGCCACGTTATTGAAGAGCTTGTTGAAGGTAAGGAAGTTGAGCTCAAGGCTACAGCTTATGGGACAGATTGCTACCCAAGAAGAGAGATCATTACAGAGATAGCTCTTGAAGATGTAAACCANGCAGTAATGGTCAATCCCAGAAATGCCTATCAGAGATACAGAGCAGCAACAAACTCCTCTGACAGACTTCTAAGAACGTACATGGGAACGCTGCTCCCAAATTTTGGAAACGTTACCTTTGCAGGTACAGGAGAGATTTCNCCACTAAACAATGACCCCGAGTACAGAACCATAGGCGTGGGAACAAGGATCTTTCTGTGTGGAGCAAAGGGATATGTTATAGGAGAGGGGACACAGCACGCTCCACCTTTCGGAACTCTGATGGTGAAAGGAAATCTGAAAGAAATGAAACCAGAATACATGAAAGCATGTTACTTCCCGGGATATGGAGCGTCGATGTTTGTCGGAATTGGAATTCCAATCCCAATACTTGACGAAGAAATGGCAAGATTTACAGCTGTAAGAAACGAACAGATCGAAACACAGATAATTGACTTCGGGGTTCCCAGAAGGGAGAGACCTGTCGTGAGAACCGTTAACTACGCTGAACTGATTAGCGGAAAAGTAGAGATAAACGGTGAAGAAGTCAGAGTTTCTCCGCTTTCCAGCTTTTACATGTCTGAGAAGATTATGAAAGACCTCAAAAAGCTGATTGAAAAAGGAGAATTTTATCTCAGCGCTCCGGTGGACAGAATTCCGCAAAAAGAAGTATTCAAACCCATGAGACAGAGGGAAATCAGAGTTGTAAAAAGTGTAATGTCAAAAGCCATAACTGTAAGTGAAGAAACCACGATAGAAGAGGCAGCGAGGATAATAATACAGAAAAATGTGAACCATCTCCCAGTTGTTGANGAGAGAGGGATCCTTAGAGGTATAGTTACCTCATGGGACATAGCCAAAGCTGTAGCCACAGGTAAAACGGGAACTGTAAGAGATGTCATGACCAGAAAAGTAATAGTAACGCATCCGGATGAACCTGTTGCAATAGCAGCAAGTAAAATGGACAAGCATGACATCTCCGCACTTCCTGTGGTGGACACCAAGAAGAGGGTAATTGGACTGGTAACGAGTGAGGAGCTCAGCAGATTGATTAAAGGGTGAATCAGATGAGGTGATGGAGATGAGATTACTACTAAAATTTGATTCAAAAACTATAAAAGTTCCTGTTATTTCGAGAGCGACCCTCGAGACCGGAGCACTCATAAATATTCTGAGAGCTACCGTCGGAGCCAGAAAAGGAGAAATAATCATAGAAGTTGAAGACGACAAAGTACAGGAAGTTGAAAAGATAATCGAAGAACTTGGAGTTGAAGTTGCGGAACTTGTTGGAGCTATTACAAAGGATGAGGAGAGATGTGTTCACTGCGGAGCCTGTATAAGCATATGTCCAACTGAAGTATTCACATTCAATGGAGAGAAAAAGGTGATAGTAGAAGCGGAGAAGTGTATTCACTGTGGAGCATGCGTTAAGGTCTGCCCCACGGAGGCTCTGAGCCTCCCTGAATAATTTTTACATGACTCTCGCTCCAGGTTTCACATCCTTCTCAGGTTCGAGCAGTACTGCTTTTCCATCTTCAACAGCAGCAAGAACCATTCCCCTGCTTTCCACACCCATTAACTTCGCTGGTTTAAGATTCAGAAGTACGACAACATTTCTACCCACAAGATTGTCTGGATCATNAGTTTCCGCTATTCCTGCTACAATCTGCCTTTTCTCCCCTCCCACATCAACGACTAACTTTAACAGTTTCTTGCTACCCTCTATTCTTTCTGCTTCCACTATCTTGCCAATTCTTATATCAAGTCGCTTAAATTCGTCAATTGTAACCTCATCTGGTTTTTCCTCCGACATTCTCTCTTCACCTCCTTCTAACTTTTCCCCTCCTGTAAATCTGGCCTCCATGATTTTCTGCAACTCGAAAATTTTCTCATCTTCAATCTTTTGGAATGGAACCACCGGTTTTTTCAATCTGAAACCATCAACAATCAGNGCATCTTCNAATTTACAGCGTTCAACATCAATTCCTATTATGTCGCCCATTTTTTTCATCGAATCGGGCATTACGGGATACGCAAAAATTATCAGAGCCTTAACAAGTTGAAGACAACTTGCCACAACTCTTTTGGCACGAGTTCTATCCTCCTTTATCAGATCCCAAGGTTTTGCACTCTGGAAGTAGGCATTTCCGAANGTTGCAAGATCCATAAAGGCATCGCTTGCCATTTTGAACTCCCACTCATTTATAGCGTCTACAATCCTCCTCTCTGTCTCTTTTATCCTCTCAAGTATCTTACTGTCTATTTCATCCTGAGAGACGTCCATCTCTCCAAAATTCTTCCAGGCAAAAAGGAGAACCCTGTACATGAAATTTCCAAGAGTGGCTATTAGCTCGTTATTTACCTTATCTCTAAAGATTTCCCAGGAGAAGTTTAGGTCCTTTTGATGGCTTGTGTAATTTACCAGATAATACCGGAGATAGTCAACGTTCAAACCTGATTTGAGATAGTCATCTTCAACCCAGACAACATAACCCCTGCTTTTGGAGAACGTTTTACCCTCAACCTTTACCATGCCACTTGCCACGACTGCATCCGGAAGGGANTAGTCTGCACCTTTCAACATTGCTGGCCAGAAAATGCAGTGGTGATAAACGATGTCAAGACCTATAAAGTGAATAATTTCTGCTTCGCCTTTCTGCCATATTTCCCTCCAGTCACACCCTTTAACCTCACATGCCTTTTCAGTGAAACTTATGTATCCTATTGGTGCATCCACCCACACATACACAACAAGATCTTCTTCTCCAGGAAATCTCACACCCCACTCAAGATTTCTCGTAATACACCAGTCCCTGAGATTCTTTGCCCATTCTCTTGCATAGTTCAAGGCATTTTCAGTTCCTCTAAGTTTCGAAAGGAAATTTCTTAGAAACTCCTGAAACTCGGTAAGCTTGAAAAAGTAATGTTTCTGCTTCCTGTAAACAGCCTTCGACCCGCATATCTTACATTTAGGTTCAAGAATTTCACCAGGCTCCAAATGTCTACCACAACCCTGATCGCATTCGTCACCTCTCGCAACCGCACCACAGTATGGACACAAACCCTCTACATATCTATCAGGAAGAAATCTCTGACACTGTGGACAGTATGCAAGTTCAATTTCTTTGGGATAAACATACCCTTTCTCTATCAATCTCTGCACTATCTCCCGTGTTCGGATGTGGTGGTAATCAGAATCCGTTCTCCCGTAGTAATCAAATTTTATACTCAAAGCTTTGAAAACTTCCTGAAAATGCTCATGGTAAATATCCACAAGTTGTTTGGGTTCCAGACCGGCCTCTTCCGCATTTACAACGATTGGAGTGCCGTGGGAATCGCTTCCGCAGACAAAAACAACATCTTCACCCATCATCCTCAGATAACGAACATAAACGTCTGCAGGTATATACGTTCTGAGGTGACCTATGTGAGCCTTTCCATTCGCATAGGGAAGTCCACAGGTAACCAGTTTCATGGAATCACAGAAAATTGACCAACTTAAATAACTTTCCCGTTCTTCATCCTGACTTCTGAATAGAATCAGTATATACCGGCAAGAAATCCTGCAAGTCCGAACATCATTGCAACAAGCGTTTCCTTCCTGTATTTCTTTATTGCATCTCTCCGATAATCCGTAAGAAGCTTCAGAGAGACATTCAGAAGGAGAACATCAGTAACAGCCACAGGGACAGCATACTTTGGATCCATCAGGTAATGGTCAAGATAAAAAAGTGGCACAGGAGAAATCGCCACAGCAATTATGAAGAAAAGAGCAGCGACGACTGCAGCGGTTCTTTCACCTTTAACCCTGGCGATACTTCTCACATTTCGAAGTTCGTCACCTTCAACATCCTCTATACCCTTCATTATCTCCCTTCCAAGACCTGAGAGAAAAGCCATCGATGAAAGCAAGGCAGATGATGCAACGATTGTACCTGTGGCAACGACACTCCCAAACAGAAAAGGAGCTGCCATCGTAAGGGCTATGTAAAGGTTCCCGGAAACGCCCNATTCTTTCAGCTTTATATCGTAAAGGTACCCAAGAACCGTTATACCGATTGCAAAAACAAGAGCAATGGGTGAAATTAAAAACGCCGCCACAAGACCAGGTGGAAGAAGAAGAATTGCAAGGTTAAGAGCAGTTTTTCTTGATAGGTCTCCCCTCACAAGGGGTCTGTCATACCTTTTGTTTGCCACATCAACTTCGTAATCGAGGTAATCGTTGAGAGCAAAAGCTGAAGCCTGAAGAAACACAGCAGTTAAAAAACCAAAAACAATATCATTAAAATTGCTGAACCCGGGATCTGCCACGAATATGCCTATAAGTACACCAACACCATACATGAGACCGTGTTCAAGTCTGAGCAACTGCCAGATTGATCCAAAAGAGGACATAATATCTCCTTACACTCAGGGAATCGTACTCAAATAAACATCAATACCCCTTTCATATATGACATTTCCAACTACTATTGTATCAGCAAAATTAAGCATCTCAAACGCCTTTTCCCGGGAATCTATTCCACCTCCATAAAACAGTCTCGAATTACTGAGAACGCTTTTAATTTCCTTCACCACCTCAGGATTTCCGTATTTTCCACTGTATTCAATATAGATTATCGGCAACCCAAGTATCTTCTCTCCAACAACAGCAAAACTCGCAGCTTTTTTCCCGTCAATATCACACATGGCTCCAGTAACTCTCGCCACAGCAGAATCTGGATTCAGAACGATATATCCCTCAAAAATAACTGAATCAAGAGCTTTCAAAAAACTTTCCAACTTGTCGTAGTTCATTTCAATCCACTCAGCATGTTTACCGGTAATCCACTCCCCCATTGTCGAATTCAAAACAAGCGGAACAAAGAGGTAGTCTGCCTCATAAACCACATTGGATGGATCCGATGGTTCTACAACCACCGGCAGACCACAGTCTCTAACTCTGACAAAAAGTTCTCTGGATTTCTCGTATGTTACATTCTGAGTTCCCGAAATCATCACCGCATCCGTCCCACTTTCACAAACTGCCCTGATTATCCTGTCGTCGTTTGTTCTATCAGGATCAAGCTTTGTAATATGTCTCCAGCGTCGCCAATCTTTCATACGTTCACTCCCCACTCTCAAATTTTTCCTGCCTTTAACGTCCCCATCTCAAATATAAGTTTTTGGATAAAGATTTCCGGAGTCTGTAAAGATATGGTTCATTAAAATCTCAGTCTTGCATCTTTCTTTGCAGCATCTCTTACACAATAAAACTCCTTACCAATTTTTCTCAGATATGGGCACTTTTTTCCAGTATACCCAATTATGCACAATTCGCAGTCCTCCTTATACACCCTTCTAAATCCAAGTTTTTCCGCCATTAATCTTACATCCATCATTAATATTATGGAGACTCACCTTAAAACTCTTGCGAGAAAATCATCTATTTCCTCACTTGATGGAAAGTTTCTTGCTCCAATTCTTTCAACATTGTACGCACCACAAAAATTTCCAAGTTTTAAGCACACGTCCGGTGAGTATCCGTTTATAATTCCAAAGATAAAACCAGCAGCAAATGCATCTCCCGCTCCTGTCGTGTCTATAACCCTCGCTTTAATTCCCTCCTCGTGCCACTCACCCATACGTGTGTAGCAACTACTACCTTTCGCCCCTCTCGTTATGACAACACACTCAGTCAGATTTAGAAGGCTGCGGACATCAACGCCTAGGAGTCTGTACTCTGCTTCCGACAGGAACAAAATTTTTGTTAATTCTATTAAATTTTTCAACCTCTCAAAACCAAGTGATACATATGGAAATCCTGGATTCAAAATTACAACTTCATCTCTGTACTCTCTCGCCACCTTCATTTGCAATTCGAAACTGAACTCACTCGGGAATGGATCGAGATATATGTAGTGTCTTCTTTCAACTTCGATAAATGGCTTTGCTGCTGCATTCGGGTACACAAAAAATGTCCTTTCACCTTCTCTATCAACAAAAACATCAACCTTCCCCGTTTTCTCATCTGTTATTTCTGCTCTTACTTTTGCACAAGTGTTTTTAATAAAAAACTCAGCATCTTCGTCTCTCCCAAGAGTTGTGAATAATTCCGCGTTTATTCCAACAATCGCAAGATTGTGGGCTACATTCGCACCTGCTCCTCCTGGCATTTTTATCGTCGATTTTACAATAGCGTGACCCCCTCTTTCTGGAAAAGTTTCTATCATGTGGATGTAATCAACCAGAGCAGGAGCATATGCTGCAAACATGAAGTGCTCAATCCAAAAAGATTAATAAGATTAATGCAGCCAGTTGAGAGAAATCTTCCTCATTTATTATCAAAAAAACCGAAACTCTTAAATAATATAATGTCGGACAATAGATGGCGANAGTGCGACAGTATACGCACAGATGGAGGTCACCACACCCCCATCTGTGCAAGTGGAAACAGGTGTCATTTCCTGTGGAGGTCGCGGCATGCCCCAGACAAGAAAGATAAGCATACGTCTAACGGAAAAACACTACGAGATGCTCGAACTCCTTGTTGAAAACGGGGANTTCACGTCTGTTAGTGAGGCAATCAGGGCTGCCGTCAAGAGACTTCTGGAAGACTATAAGGAGGAAATCGAGAGTATGATCAAATTGAGTGAGTACCGGTAGGAGGTTGGTTGTGGTATGAAAAGTATTGTTAGTAAAGCCCAAATGTTTTTGGAACAGGAGAGGTTAAACAGAGGAGGAAATGACGGAGAATTTGAAACGCCAAAAATAGTTGTTATTGGTTGTGGGGGAGCTGGAAACAACACCATCCACAGACTATCAAATATGAATGTGGATAGCGCAATAACAATAGCCGTGAATACCGACAAACAGCATTTGCTGATGACAAAAGCTAATAAGAGAGTTCTGATAGGTAGAAGTATTACAAAAGGCCTTGGTGCAGGAGGTTACCCAGACATAGGTCGAAAGGCTGCTGAACTTGCCAGAAATGTTCTCGAAGACCTTCTCAGCGATTCAGACATGGTATTTGTTTGTGCTGGACTTGGTGGAGGCACAGGAACGGGAGCTGCCCCTGTTGTGGCCGATGTCGCAAAGAAGCAGGGGGCTATTGTCATCGGATTTGCACAAATGCCTTTCAAAGTTGAGAGAGCAAGAATTCAAAAAGCGCTGTCTGGACTTGAAGAGCTGAAGGATGTGTGTGACACCGTAGTTGTTCTGGATAACAACAAGTTGCTTGAGTACTATCCCAACCTTCCAATTGAAGCTGCATTTAGTGTGATGGATCAGCTCATTGCCGAAACGATTAAGGGNCTGACTGACACAATAATAAAACCGTCTCTGGTTAACATCGACTTTGCGGATGTTAAAGCTATTATGGGTCATGGTGGAGTGGCAGTAATGCTTGTTGGAGAAGCTAAAGCCCAGGATAAGGCAAATGCTGTGGTTAGAGATTGTCTCTCTCATCCTCTCCTGGATGTGGACTACCGTGGGGCTACCGGTGCCCTTGTTCACATTTCAGGAGGACATGATTTGACTCTGAAGGAGGCAGAAGAGATAATAAGGAACCTCACTTTCGAAATTGATGACTATGCAAACGTGATCTGGGGGGCCAGAATAGATAAAGAATTTGAGGGATTCGTCCGAGTTGTTTCAATCATGACCGGAATTAAGGACAAAGACTTTGTTGGTTCACTGGATTACGAGATAATCCCATCAAGAAATAGAGTGATTGAAGTGAGTAAAGAAACAAGAAGGGTAAAAGAGTCACAAAACTGGACACACAATGGTAGATTAAGAGATAAAAGGCAGAAAGTTGAGATTGATTATCTTTAAAAATTTTTANACTATTTTTTAAAATAAGGAACCAGTTGATCNAGATTCTGAACTCCTCCGAATTTTGGTTTTTCAATAGATGGAGTATAGTGGCAGTCCCAGCACTCTGGCTTTATTCCAATGTAATCGTGACACTGATCACAGAATTTCTCCTTGTCAGTATGGCAGCTCCAGCAGGTGTTTGTGGATGCATGGAACTCCTTACCNGTTGTGAAGCTGTGATAAATTCTACCACCCTCTGCACCGTGTCTGATGGCCTGTGTCCTCCACTCCTGGAGTAAAAGCATGTGGTTCGCAGCCATCCACTTTGCATCCTCCACACACTCACCACTCGGTTTTTGAAGCTTTGGCACGTATCCAAAGCTGTTTGCCCAAGCATTGTAGAGAACTGGTGAGAAAACTATGCCGAGAAATATGAGAATTAGNGGGATTACGTACTTCTTACTGTACATTACTCACTCACCTCCTCTCTGCCGGGTAACGGATTAAGTCTCAGATCCANTGTCCTNTCTTTTTCTTCGTCTTTCATTATAAGCGCATTCCCTACAAGCTCCATCATACCTCCAACTTCCACCGGAATCTTCCAGTATTCCAGAAGGTGTGGAAATGCAGCCTTGTCTATAGCACATATCGTACATAGNAAGTTGACACCGTACTTTTTGTAGACATGTCTAACTGCCATCGCTCTGGGCATACCTCCCCTCATTCTGAGATCCATGACTTCCTCAGCCAGAAGACCACCGCCACTTCCGCAACAGTAGGTTTTCTCTCGTATTGTGTGCTCCGGCATTTCGTAGAAATAATTGCACACATTCCTGATTACGTATCTCGGTTCTTCAAACAGCCCCATACCTCTCGCAGTGTTGCATGAGTCATGAAACGTTACCTTCCAGTGATCGTTTCTACTCGGATCCAGCTTTATTTTCCTGTGGGCAATTAGNTCAGCAACAAATTCTGCTATGTGTACCATCTTTGTCTCCGCTGCGTTCTCAAAATAAGTACCAGTTATGGGGTTTATCGGGTCTTCGAGTGTCTTGGGTGGAGGATTCATAGTTGCCATATACTGATGCTTGTCTCTCCACATGTGTCCACATTCTCCTCCTATGATCCACTTTACACCAAGCCTTTCCGCTTCTTGGTAAATTTTGGCATTAAGCTTCTTTGCAAGTTCGTAGCTTATGAAGGTACCAAAATTACCCCCCTCACTTGCATAGGTCGACCACGTGTAGTCAAGTCCTATTTCATGGAAGAGCATCAGGTATCCCATACACACATACCAGTGAGGCGTTGCAAAGAAATCCGCAGAAGGTGCCACAAAGAGAATATCTGCCCCCTTCTTATTTATCGGGACTTCTATTTCTATCCCTGTGACCTCATAAACATCCTCCGCAACACTCTGAAGTGCTCCCGCAATGCCGCCAGGGAGTAATCCAAGGTGATTACCTGTTCTTGCAGAGGAAGCTATGGATATAAGTGAAAACCTATGAATCACTCCAATTTCCGCTAAAAGACTTCTTAAAATCCAGGTTATCTCTGCAGTATCAATACCGTAAGGGCAAAATGCTGAACATCGTCTGCATAACGAGCACTGATAAGCATAGTAGTAGAGCTCCTTGATTACATCCTCACTTAGGTCTCTCGCTCCTGCCCATTTTCCAAAAAACTTGCCACCTGGAGTAAAGTAACGTCGATAAACGGATCTTATCAGCTCCGCCCTCGCTACAGGCATGTTTTTCGGATCTCCAGTGCCTATGTAGTAGTGACACTTATCTGCACAGGCACCNCATCTCACACAGATGTCCATGAAGAGTTTGAATGATCTGTACNTCTCCAGAGCTTCTTTAAACTTTGAAAGAAATATCTCTCTCCAGTTCTCCGGAAGTTTCCAGTCTTTATCAACCGGGTTCCACTCTCTTGGAAATGGAAGCTCAAGAGACTCCACATCCTTCACCAGAGCTGAATAGTGATAGTAACCCGGCTTGAAGTCTTTTTCTGTGACAGGTTCTAAAAGTTCTCTCCAGCTCGGAAATCTTTGCTCGATTCTCAGTCTGTCTGAATGCAACTCTTCCATACCCCATCACCTCACACTTCAGGTTTAACCTTATAACCNTCCTCAGCAATCTCGTCAAGCTGGTCTCTGTAAGCTTCATAGTACTCTTCCCANGTGATTCCCTTGTATGGNGGATTCCAAGGATTCACNTGCGTTTCAGCNCGATTGTTATTTGGCATATTTCTCGTTGGAGAGAAGAGAATACCACCTGCATGCATGAGTTTACTGAATGGGAAGTAAGCAAGCAGGAGTGAAGCCAGCAGGAAATGGACGTAAAACATAGGCTCGANTGTAGATGCAACCTGGACCGCTGAATCAATTCTGAACGACATCAGATCCATTATCAAAATCTTGACTTTTTCAAGATCTACTTTTATAAAGTATCTCATTAAATTACCACTGATGGTAATCGAGAGAAGCAGTATCAGAGCGAAGTGATCTGATGGCAGTGAGAGAGTTCTCTCTCGGGAAAGGAATATTCTTCTGAACCAGAGGGCTGCAAGTGCCGCAACTATGGCAACACCTGAAATATACACAGAAGGTATGAATACACCTTTAAACGCTTCAAGATTTGATGCCAGCTCAACGATATCTGGAACCGGTTGCAGAAAGAATCTCGTATGCCTGATAAGAACCATGAGTAGTGTATAGTGGAACATTATTCCGAACAACCAGAGCCATCTTGCATCCTTCTGTGCCTGTCTATCGAGATAGTAGCGTGTGTTTCTGAGCAAACTTCTGAAAAAGAATATTTCAAGTAACATCCTAACTGNAGTCTCCCACTTTGTGTAAGGGGAATCAAACCTGTCATATATATTTCTTTTTATAAATGGGAGTGAGTATGCTTGCCCACATGTTGTGGGAACCTTTAATGGCACGGCACTGTTTGCCCAGTTTATGAAGCGATATATCACACCGACAACAAAGATTGCCACAGCAATATATGGAACGATGACACCAATAACCAGAGCCAGAGCTGAATTCATCACTCCACCACCTCCTCACTAGCTTTCTCTATATCTATGGCTTTTTCTGGGACTATTGCAAACAGTTTTACACCAATTACATATATCAAAAGCACCATGGCAAAGAGTCCAATTACCTGCGCCCACTCAACTATTGTTGGAGTGTAGGTCACTATCTGTCCTTCAAGGGTGTGAAGAGATTCAAGTTTGTATCCTGCAAGATATTCGGCAGGATAAACCTGACCAGGGACGATGAGATAGAATCTCTCTGCAAAGACGAGGGCTGCATGCAGAATTCCTGCAAAACTTATCCAGCGGAGGTCATAACCGGTTTTTGGATACAGAATTATTAAAACTGGTACTGCAATTCCCAGAATAACCAGTAGCCAGAAGCTCCAGAANAGGGATTCTGAGGGATTGAGATANACAAACTGAACCGCCTCGTGCAACGCCGGGATGTAGCCCTTTTCAAGTCCTTCAACCGCAAGCATGTAGGCAAGAATGAGCGAGAGACCTACAAAGATCAGAGACAGCTCTCTTACGAGNCCTGGGTCAAGTTCACGTTTTGTGAACCTGAAAGTAAAGTACAGAGTTGCAAGAAGAAGGCCAAGTCCTGATGTTATCGCACACACAATGAACATTGGGGGTGTAAGGGCTGAGTGATACAGTTCCCTTGCATACATAAAGCTGTAGATGGCTCCAGTACCGCTGTGAACGAGAACAGCCCAGAAAACTGCCAGACCAGCCATGAAACGAGTTGCTCTTTCCATTTCTTCAAACTGGACAATCAGGTATGTTGCACAGATTACAAAGTAACTCGAGTAAAGAAAAGCATTCCACGAGAATATAGAGGTGGGATTGAAGTATCTCACAGCGTTCATAAAGTGGTAAAGTTTCCCAATGTCAAGAGCGATGCTGAGAATTGCCGCTACAATCCAGGCCGCAGCAAGATAGGCTGCCATTCTGCTGAAAACCTTATACTTCTTGATGTTGAAAACACCTGCAAGAGCAGACACAATTAAAGATCCAGCACTCAGACCTATGAAGTATGGGATTCCAGCGTTCACAATTCCCCAGGGAACCCGATTGCTGAGGTCACTCAATCCACCAACGGTGTGATCGAGAACATAAGCATAGAATCCTGCTGCAGTTATAATCGCAAGAATGCCTGCCAGGAAGAAATACTGCAACGAATCCCCTTCTATCTTCTTAAATTCGATCTGCAACCTACTCACCCCCCAGTTTTATGTAAAACACATGAGGATCAGTGCCAAATTCCGGTCTTAACTGCACCGGCATCGTTTTTCTGAGAATCTTTGAAATCTCGCTGTTGGGGTCTTTTATATTTCCAAAAACCAGAGCGTTCTTACCAAACAGTCTGCAAGCCTCAACACAGGCTGGTTCTGGTTCAATCCCCTTCGCCACAGCTTCATCAACCCTGTGCACACAAAATGTGCACTTTTCAACAACCCCCTCAGTTCTCATTTGAACTTTTGGATTTACTTCTTTAAGGCCCTCTCTGGGATCGAGATAGTTGAAGCTCCTCGCTCCATACGGACAAGCTATCATGCAGTACCTGCAGCCTATGCAGCGATGCATGTCTATCTCAACAATTCCATCAGGGCGTTTGAAACTCGCCTTTGTCAGACATACCTGGACACAGGGAGGATGTTCGCAATGATTGCAGAGAAGAGGAATGTACATCTCCTCTGGTTCCACGCTTTCCTTATCAAGTTTAAGTCTGGCAATTCTCATCCACTGAGGATCTATTTTTTTGTTCTCAAATTCGGGAACATTGTTCTCCTTATCACATGCAACCACACATGGCGGTTTAACTTCAGGATTTCCGGTCTTTCGTATGAACTCCTTCATGCATTCCGTGCACTTCTGAACGTCAACAACCATAGCCCATCTTCTTGTACTTGAAGCAGCTTCAGAAAGGTTCTCTTGACCCTGCGAAACTGCTGAAATCTGAACAGGTAGCATGGCCGACGCAGTGGCTGCTCCAGCAATTATCAGGAGTTTTCGCCTCGATATCATATTTCTTCCTCCTGTAAGCTTTCTTAAATGTCTTAATTTATCAGATGGTCGATTAGACTTCGTTTTCTGGTCAGCAAAGCCTATATTAACCTTTTGGTTTTTATTTTTCAGTTTTTCACTCAAACTCATTATGATTATAATTGTAATATTTTGACTTATGTATAAGGAAAAGATTTATATACTCTGNCAGAGATTNATCAATATGACATTACCTGTGTTTGAACCNAAAGATGTAATTCTGCTGAGTTTACTTGCACTCGCCTTACTTGCAATTCAACTACTTGGAGTTGCATAATAAACTGCACAATCAGATGCTACCTTTTGATTCAGAACCAAAATTAAANTTTTAAAATAAAAAATAATATTTAAGAGATAATTAGATTGAGAACCGCTACCAAATCTCCGAAATTTATGCTGCCATCCCCATCCAAATCATACTGTACATCGTACTCCTTGCTCAACACCAAGTTCAGAACAGTGATGAGGTCGCTGAACGTATACTCACTCGTTGAACTGCTGGAAGATGAAACCTGAATCTCCATTGACGTCGTATTTGTTAATCCATCGTCGTCAGTTACTGTAAGTGTAACAGTGTACGTTCCTTCAGAAGCATATGTGTGGCTCACAACCACTCCATCACCAGTAGATCCATCACCGAAATTCCACACATAGCTAACAATTGTACCATCTGGATCATAGCTTGGCGAAGCGTTGAAGGTCACAACCTGGTTTACAATTGGGGAGTAAGGCTCATAGGTGAAATTGGCTACCGGTGGTATTCCAACTACTTCATAATCAAAGCTCTCACTTGATTCCATACCACTATCGTCAACAGCTCTGAGAATTACATGATACAGCCCAGGTTCAGAGAATGTTTTAAATGCAATTGAGTTCGGTATAACTTCATCTGGAAATATCCACTCAATATATATTATGTTTCCATCTGGATCGTAACTGTCTGATGCATCGAATACCACCTGCTCTCCCGGTCTGGCTTGCTGCGGAGTTATGTAGTAGCGGAGAACGGGAGGTTCTGTCTTACCAACAACCTTGATATGATGTCCTGCTGAGTAGGTACCGTTAGACATGAGCCATCCTAACCCTCCTCCTACAAAGGCATTGTAGACTGCTACATAGTCAAGGTAATAATCACCAGATTCACCAACTCTAACTGTTAATGTTANAGTAGAAGTTTGATTNGTAAAATGAGTAGTATTCGGTCCAAATGCTCCCCACCAGTAATAATCAGCACCTGATGGCCATCGAGCCTCAAGCCACGCTTCAAGTGTTGCATTTTCAGTTAAGGGTCCACCGATTAGATCNCCGGAGACATCAACACCTACAACGACCCAATCNTTCGGAATCTTAGCTCCTATCCCAGCATACCCAGTAAAGTTTATGGTACAGTTCAGATTCAGATAAATCTTGATTGTTGAACCCTCAGTAGCTTCCGATGG
>Ga0180908_1040_pt1 | contig 61171 bp, 68 predicted proteins | sample Deesub1362A_J573_FD_124169 | JGI IMG/M metagenome (GOLD analysis project Ga0180908, IMG submission 124169) | Archaeoglobus sp. JdFR-41 | reverse complement strand
TCCCCTTGCCAGTATACTCGATCACGACATTGGGATTTACCTTCATGTATTCCTCAATCCATTTTTCGAGCTGTGGCTGAGGAAAAGTTGCTCCACTTCCANTTAGAGTAACTCTTTCTATAGACGATTCCTCGGNTGGNACTGAATTTTGAACGCAACCNNTAAGTAGTGCTATAAAAGTTAGGACAATTGAAACTATGATCCACTTCATGTATGTGAAATTAATGTTGAGTAAATAGATTTTGCTTAAATAAAATGTATATCATTACAGTGAGTAAGTATTGTATATATTTTCTGTCCAAAAGTTTTTCAATATATCGATCTATNCCAAAATGTGATGGAAGTGCGGAAAATATATCGGAGTGGAAGAAGCAGCTATATACTCACACTACCTAAAAAGTGGATCGTTGAGAGTGGAATTCAAGATGGGGACACGGTTTTTCTTGAGTACAGAGAGGGATGTATATGTATAAAACCAAAAGGGGAATCTGCAAGAAGAGAGACAACCATAGACGAACCTGAGGCCGGTTTTTATCAGCTAATGAGGCTGATAATATCTTACTACCTTGCAAACTACGATTCCATACGTGTGAAGGTCTACACAGATGAGCAGCGAAGGGCTGTAGCCCTTGCAGCAGACATGCTGATTGGATCGGAAATAATGGAAGACACTGGCAGTGAAATTCTTGTTGAGATTTTCCTTGATTCAAAAAGATTCGATATAGATAGCATTATGGAAAAACTCTACAGGATGTCTATCAGTATGCTCACAGACTTCTGTACTGCCGTCAAGAACCTCGACAAAAGTTTGTGCAGCTCGATAATGGTGAGAGAAAGCGAAGTAGACAAGATACACTTCCTTGTCTTGAGACTCCTCAATTCAGGGGTGGAGGGAAAATCTGAGACTGGGTTGAAAGTTATAGATGCAATGAACTACCGCAGTGTGGTGAGNGCTTTAGAGAGGATATCTGACCATCTCAGTCAAATGGCAGATGCTATTGTTAATCTCTCAGAGCCCTTCCCAGAGTTATGCGATGTNGTGAGNAAGGTAGAGGAAATTTTCAGACCTGCAATGGTGGCGTTCTTCAAAAGGGACAGAGAGATTGCAGAGGCCGTGCTTGAGGAATATGAGGAATTCGAAAACAGCATTCAAAAATACTACGAAAAGATACTTGAGCTTGATGTTGTGGCTTTAATGAATCTCAAAACGATCATTGATAGTCTTCTTAGAGTTGGTGGATACTCTGCTGACATTGCAGAGGTTGCGATTAACATGAGCGTAAAGTAAAACGTGTTTCCGTCCTACTCGATTTTCACTATTTCATAATCTGAGCTGCCCAATCCAAGCTTCTCGGCATATTCCAGCATTCCTACTGAGTCTGTCCACTCCCAGAATCTGTGTTTCGCCAGAATTGACTCTTTTATGACATCTGCCTCGGTGTACATATCAAGAGAGGCCCTATCAATAGCCACGATATCCTTTGATGCAAAAATACCGAGATCGGGTACCACCGGGATATCGCTGTAGGGATGACAGTCACAGTGAGGGGTGATATCTATCAGGAAATTGAGGTATGAGAAATTGCTGTTGAGANTGAGAACACCAGCTGCACACTCGACCACCCTGTAGCTAACTTCGGGTCCCACCAGCCATCGTATTTCCACAGCATTTTCATCGCATACCTCGTAACAACCTGTGCATTTTATACACTTCTCTTCAATTATCTGGAAGTTTTGAATTGCATTTGATGGGCAGATATCAACACACTTCCCGCATCTGGTACAGTTATTCATTATTTTTGGATATCGAGCAATGTGAATATCGAATTTTGACTGCTTTGCAACGCATCCAACTCCCACATTTTTCAGACTGCCGCCAATTCCAGCTTGCATGTGAAGTTTAAAGTGTGTGCAGCAGATTACTGCATCTGCCTCAGCAATAGCCTTTGCCACGTGTACTCTTCCAAGGTACTTCCCCTCTATTTCAACAACAACATCATCGTATCCATTCAATCCATCTGCAATTATTATGGGGGCGGAGAGAGTTTGCTGAGTGTATCCATTTTCCTCAGCTATCAGCAATCTACCCACTGCAGTACTTCGCAATCTTGTAAGACCAAGTCCTGTGGTTTCAGTTACAAATGGTTTACCTCCAGCTTCCTTGACCTTCTCAACAACTGCTCGAATAAATGTGCTTCTCAGAGTCTTTGTCGTACCTCTCTCACCAAAGTGAGTCTTGATAGCTACCAGATCACCACCAGAAATAATATCGAGAACTCCACTCTCATCTATCAACCTTTTAAGCTTGTTCACGAGACTCAGCTGTGGCTGGTACCATCTCGCGGGATCAGAAACCACTGCGCGGGAGTCACAGAAGTAGACTTTTTGCATAATCACGCTATATTTTGCAGCGTTAAAATCTTTACTGATATTTCTCTACTCGGATCTCAAAATCTCGGTAATTAGCTCTCGTGCTTTTTCACTTCTAAAGTCAAGGGTATAGTTATCGACGTTGATGACAGTTTTTACAAAATGGAGGTTGTTCCTCTCCATCATCACAATATTGGGGAAAAACATGGAGATGGAGATCTCTATGTTCCTTTCATGAGCATCTTTTATCAGGGTGAATGCTCCACTTGCCTTGTCATCCTCAATTTTCACAAGTAAAGACCTCAGGAAATGTATGAGTCTCTGATAGTTGTGGTAGACCAGCAAACCAGAAATTGAGTTAACTACAAGAAAATAAGTCCCTTCCAGCCCCTCGATTACCTTTGTGATGGAGAGGCTTATTTCATTGAGGTTCAGGGGATTTTTAACCACTATATCTTTCTCTGTTAAACTCTCCCGCTCCTTCCAGGTAAATGTATCTATAACCCATAAATTGTTGTGATGAACCCGTCGCCTGACAAACTCGGCGCTTGAAAGAGTTGTAACCCAGATAACATTGTCAAAACTGCCAATTACTGATTCAAGAAGTTTGCATTTTCCGCTTCCGGGTGGACCGATGATGAGCATGTTCGACATCTGCACCCTCTCGGACAATTATCCAGCACTTTTATACTCTTACCTTCTACAACCAGAGGAGGGGTTTTAAAATATTTACGATTACTTTAAATTGAATGAAGAAAGGAAAGATTACACTGGACAGCATAATGCTCACACCGGAAAAAGCTGTGATAATTGATAAAACAGCTGTTATAGCTGATCTTCATCTTGGATTTGAAAACGTGATGCAGACAAAAGGTGTTGCACTTCCTCGTCTCCAGATCAGAGAGATACTGACCAACGTTAAGAAAGTCATTAAGAAGTACGAAATAAAAAAGTTGATCGTGGCAGGGGATCTGAAACACGAGTTCAGCAGAAATCTTCCCTACGAATGGGAAGATGTTAGGACNTTTATGGCGTCATTCAAGGATGTCGATGTCTCCATTGTCAGAGGAAACCATGATAATTTTCTTGCAGCCATTCTTGCAGAGTATGGAATAGAACTGAAAGATTATGATGTCGTTGGGGACTTCTACGTGGTTCACGGGCACAAAGAGGTTGGTTTTGATAGACTGATTATGGGACACGAGCATCCTGCCATTCGTTTGAGAGTGAGAGGAGCTATTTACTCATTTCCGTGTTATCTGGTTGTTGATGAGACAAAAGTAGTCCTTCCAGCATTCTCACCGCTCATGCAGGGGAGCAACATCCTTCAGGAGACATTTTTATCTCCAATTCTCCAGAACGCCAGAAAAATTGAAATTTACGCAATAGAGAGTGAAGAGGTTGTGTACCTTGGAACAGTTGAAAAACTCCGGGCAGCCGTGTCAGAGCTCGATTGAATCGGCAACCTACCTGCTGTGCCAGATTCTATGGAAGATCTGTCTGCATTTACCGTAACTCAGCCTTTTCACAAACCTAATCACTTTTTGCTCATGGACGAAATGTGGAAATGGGTCTGCAGAGTCCGGTATCATCTCCTTCTTCTCAACTATAGATACATAAACAAGTGATTGTGCTGCGAGGAGTTCTTTATCACAGTCAAACTCATACATGAAGGATTTTGTAAGAACGTTTCCAGGAGTATCAATGTACTCCACTCCAATCTGTGAAGCAATCAGTTCAGGGATTGAAACGCATTCGGCATTGAGGAACTCAGCCAGTTTTGTATGCATGACCCCAGCCTCAATGATAGAAGGTGGGTCCAACCNTGCCTCAATCAGTGCTTCAGCACGCATTTTGTCTCTCATAAGAAATCTTTCTGCATCTGCTTCAGCGAATGTGATAACTTTTTCAACGATGTCATCAAAATCTCCCTTCAGAAAGGATTCAGCGTAGTCTATGTAGGCAAGATTAACCTTTCTCTCCATTTCTCTTACTTTTTCATCTCCTCTGTTCAAATATCTGAGATTTTCNACTTCTTTGAGATATGGCTCAATTTGAAGTATTTTTTTCTCTGAATGTCTTTGAAGAACGTTTCTGAGCATTTCNATCAGCTTTTCAGTGTAAACGGGGAACTGTGTGTCTATAAGCTCCACGTATCTCTGGGGAGTTATATCACCTCTAAGCACACGTAAAAACAGATCATTTTCCGGTTCTTCAAGAACAACTACCCTNGCTCCTTCTATCTCTCTCTCAAGGAATGGTATATTCTCAACTCTGTGCGAACTGAACACAACTTTCATGCTCATTTTACATCAACCCCTTTATAAATGATGCTTTCTGTCTTCAAGGCCCTTTCTGAGTTTTTCTGCACACCTTTTACATAGACCGTGTGAATGGTAACATTTCCTGCAGACTATCCTGCTACATCTTCTGCACAGTATCTCNGCTATTCTTCCACAGGCACACTTCAGCAGTTTTTTGGTCATTTTTTACCGATCTTTTGATAGGTCCTGAGCCACAATCTCTGCAACCTTTTTACCACTTACGAGCATTCCGCCAAATATTGGCCCCATTCTCGGGAGGTTATGAACTGCTGCTACGGCCATTCCGGTAGCATAAAGACCTTTTACAATCATTCCTGTTTTTTCAATGAGTTCCTTTTCAGCAACCTCAGAATATGCAGATCTCTCTCCCGGTACGATCAAGTCGATTGGAACTTTTCTTGTGGCCACAGATATAACTTCAGCATCGTGTCCGGTAGCATCAATAACCGCTCTGCTTTCCACAAAAATTGGATCAACGTGCAAACCGCTTAGCTCAACTGCGCTCCACTGAATGCACACTCCAGTAATTCGAAGGGGATCCTCGCGGAATATAACATCATCAACAGTAATACCGTGGATTATTTTTGCTCCGGCATCAATGCACCCGGTAGCAAGCTTTGCCATCAATTCTGCTGCATCACACACAAGGAGATCTCCTCTCTCCGTGTAAGTTATCCCGAATTCTTGGAGAATGTTAGCCACGTCTTTTTCCACTACAATCTTGTGGAATAGCATACCACCTCCGCCAATCCCTCCACCAAAGCTCAGTCTTCTTTCAAAAATCAGAGTTTTGTAACCTCTCTCAGCAAGATATTTTCCTGCTGTGAGTCCTGATGGTCCGGCTCCGACTATGACCACATCACACTTTGAGTACTCCTTCCATTCCCTGCTCGCCTCTTCTACTATTGCAACTGTGATCTCCGATTCCATATCACATCACCTCTCCTAAACTTCTTTTAAGAAATTTTGCCCGATTATAAGTTTTCCAGTTATCGCTTTTCCCAAAACCTGTCGGGAAAAATTATAAATATTTGGGAAGTCTGTGAAAAAATAAGAATGGTTTTTGAGGGAACCTAAAATGAAGAGAAGAGTGCTGGTAGCGGAAGATGATTTAGCAGTACTGGAAGTTCTGGAGCTTATGCTTTCAGACACCTATGAAGTTATTACTGCAACAAATGGAAGAGAAGCGATTGAAGCCTACTTCAACTACAAACCAGATATTGTGCTTATGGATATAATTATGCCAGATGTAAGTGGGATTGAGGCAACAAAAGAAATACTGAAAAAAGACCCCAATGCTAAAATACTTGCTCTCACTGCATTTGCACTTCACAAAGGGAAGGAGATGCTCGAGGCTGGGGCTCTGGAGATAATTGAAAAACCATTTACGAAGAAGCAGCTTATCGAGAAAATTGAAAGTTATCTCAAAAAGTAGTTGACTATATCGGGCAGACATCTGGAACAGATTCAAATCTTATATTTTATATTACCTACCAACAACTCTCCCCATGGTTTCAATTGACGACGTGTACCATACAGCCAGTCTTGCCAAAGTCGAACTTAGTGAGGANGAGGCAGAGAAGTTCAGAGTCGAATTTGAGAAAATACTGGAGTACTTCAACATTCTCGATGAAGTTGGTGAGGATGTTGAACCCACATTTCAGGTTCTTCCACTTAAAAACGTCTTTAGAGATGATGAGCCTGGGAAGTGTTTAAATCACGAAGAAGCTTTAAGAAATGCTGCTCATAAAGAAGAGGGCTATTTCAAGGGGCCAAGGGTTGTTGAGTAAGAACAACTCAGGTGATAAAATGAAACTTGTGGAATGGAAAGAAAGGGTCAGCGAAGCTGGTTGCTACGATGCAATGGCAGAGATGCTTGACAGAATTGAAAAAAGCAAGCTTAACGCATACATAACAGTCTGTAAAGATGAAGCACTGAGAAAAGCTGAAGAATTTGATAAGAAAAAGTTCACAGGTAAGCTTGCAGGTGTTCCGGTAGCTGTGAAGGACTGCATAACTACCAGAGGGATTAAAACCACTTGTGCATCAAGGATGCTTTCCAATTATATCCCGGTATTCGATGCCCACGTTGTTGAAAGACTGAAAGAAGAAGGTGCCGTAATAATCGGAAAAACGAACATGGACGAATTTGCAATGGGTACAACGACAGAAACTTCATTCTACGGGGTTGTGAGAAATCCGTATGATCTTGAGAGAGTAGCTGGCGGAAGTAGTGGGGGAAGTGGTGCTGCTGTGGCTGCTGATGAGGCTGTTATGTCTCTGGGTAGTGATACGGGGGGTAGTATAAGGTGTCCTGCGAGTTTCTGCGGAATCGTAGGGTTAAAGCCAACATATGGGCTCGTATCGAGATATGGACTGATACCTTACGCTAACTCACTCGAACAGATAGGTCCCATGGCTTCCTGTGTCGAGGATGTAGCTCTGCTTCTGGAGGTAATAGCCGGTAGAGATCCACGAGATTCTACAAATGCGGGCAGAGATTTCGTTTTCAGACCTGAGGAGAGAAAACTCAAAATAGGAGTTATTCGGGAAATGAGTGGTAGCGATGACGTAATGAGCCGGTTTGAGGAGATTAAGGAAGTTCTTTCAGAGAAACATGAGGTTGGAGAAGTAAGCATGAAATCCTTCAGATATGCACTTGCTGCTTATTACATCATAGCAATGAGTGAAGCCTCTTCGAATCTGGCACGATACGATGGGGTCAGATACGGATACTCGCTCGGTAAACTCGATTCTTGGACAAAATACTTTTCAAGAGTTAGAGCCGAGGGATTTGGTGAGGAGGTAAAGAGAAGAATAATGCTTGGTAGCTATGCTCTCTCGGCAGGATATTACGGAAAGTACTACCTGAAAGCTTTGAGAGTTAGGACGCTGGTTATCCGAGATTTCAGGAGNGCGTTTGAAGATTACGATATCCTTGTATCACCGACCATGCCCTCACTTCCGTTCAGAATCGGTGAACTCGCCGATCCGCTCACAATGTACAAAATGGATGTGAATACAGTACCCATCAACCTCGCAGGTGTACCAGCATTGAGTATCCCCATCGNTTTTGTCAAAAAGCTTCCTGTAGGTCTTCAGATANTAGGGGATTACTTCACTGAGAACACCTTACTGAGTCTCGGATTATGGCTGGAAAAAAGACTTGGAGATAGCTAAATTTTATCCTTGTCAATATCACAAACACATTTGAAAAGAACCGAAGATATTAGGGAAAACAAAGATGTTGCTTTTGAGAGAAGATCTACTCATGCAGTGGCCGGTAAAAATACTGCTCGTGCATCCGAAAGCAGAGTTCATGCAGAACAGGAAGCTAACCATAGCAGCGGATTGTGCAGTTGTTGTTCATAAGGAACTTGCAAGCAAATTTGGGGAAGAGACGATCATCATCGGGTGTCCCATGCTTGAAGATCCAAGAAGGATGTACGAGAAAATAAAGATGATAGCAGAATCTACAGGTGCTCAGGAGATAGACGTTTACACGATGGAGGTACCATGCTGCCATGCCATTCACATGATGGTTGAGAGAGCTTTTGGAAACAGCGGAAAAAGAAATCTGAACCAGTACATAGTGAGAGTTAGTGGAAGAGTCGAGGACTACGGTGGGAAAGTGGATGAAAGTATGATTGAAGCTGAAATTAAAGCTCATTCGGGTGGGTTGCATGGAAAAGAAGATCAAACGCATGATCATAGCCATTGACCAAGAAGCGTGTATTGGTTGCGGAAGATGTGTCAACTCATGCCCGACATCTGCTCTGGAGCTGAAAGATGGTAAGGTTAGATTGAAGGATGAGAGACTGTGTGATGGATTTGGTTCGTGCATAGCTGTATGCCCCTCAAACGCTCTCTACATTGAGGTTAGAGAAGCAGAACCATTTGACTGGANTGTTCTCAGAGAGATAAGTTTTGATGACTTTCTGGAAAAACTCGAGAAGCATTACAGACCCGANGTAATTTCAGANCTGTAGCCCGCTTCTTTGAAATACTGTTACATCAATTTCCAGAAAAATTCCTTTCTTTCTAACGTTTTTTGTATAACCTCCTCAACACTTTTTCCTGCTGCCAGAATGGAAACAAGTGGATCTCGTGGATTGTATGTGTCTCCTTCTGAAGGTATGTCAGCAAAAAATGGTATTCCTGCCATTTTTTTTCTTATTGTTATTTTTTGATTGGAGAAAAGTACGGTTCTGGATGCGTATCTAACTGGACGATTCAATTTCGGTTCTCTGCCTTCGATGGCAACGACATGCAATCTGAAAAGATTCAGATCACAGCTCCACTCTATACTGTCGAGGGATCCCTGAAATCTTGGATTAATTTCCAGAACATATGGCTTCTCAGCGAGAATGAAGTCGACACCAACAGAACCAATTAAATCAAAGAGTTCTACAGTTTCAACTGCAAGGTTCTCAAGTTCTCGCCTCACCTCTGCACTTACTTCAAGTGGTGTAATATTCCCCGCGTAACGAAAATTATCTGCGTTCATTTCCCTCCAACCCACAAGTACGAGGTTGCAGGCTACTGGTGTAACTCTCTTTTCTGAAACGAGTAGAGAGACCGAACATGGCGTTCCTGGGATGTATTCTTGGAGAATGAACCCCTCGTTAACAGCTGATTCGGTGGAGAAGGTGATTCCTTCACCTCCACCCCCTGTTCTGGGTTTTTTAATTGTTCTGACACCAACTGAATCTTCTGAGTCCTTCAAGACTCTTGGATGTGGAATTCCTGCTCTTTCAAGAGTGCGGTAGAACTTAAGTTTATCTACAACTCTTCTGCACACTCTCGGATCACTGCAGAGGAGATCTGCATCGACATTAAGGGTTTCGTATCCTGAGCCCAGAATAACCGGTGCATTATAAGTCTGGGATACATCTTCAACGAGCTTTCGAACTCTTGCCTCCTCCCAGGAATCTTCTATCCTGTAAATTTTTTTACAGTAAATTTTGAGATCNGCATCGACAAACTTCGTTACAGCTAAAACGTCATANCCAGCTTTTCTTGCTGACTCTGCAACGTTTCTGATGTTGTTTCCAATTAAAAGCACCGTTTCAGACATCTTCTTATTACATCTTCCTCTTCAGCTCTGTAAACATCTTTCATACTTCCGTTACCAGAAACCTTTAACCCTCTGAAAACAACAGCCGGTATTCCATCTCCACCCTCACCCATTATAAGATTGGCAAAGGCTGCAATTTCGTCTGCTATGCATTCGACTGTTACTTCAAGCTTCTTACCAAACAGGTCTCTCATCCCCACCCAGTCTTTTAGGGGAGAAATACCAGCCACACCTATGGCAAAACCTGTAACACCCCTCCTGAAACACCTTCCATTGGTATCAGTAATGATAACTGCTACATCTTTACCAGAGAGCTCCTTCAATCTCTCTCTTAATTTTCTGGCACTCTCATCGGGGTTTTGAGGTGGAAGAAGAATGAATCCACTCTCAACATTGGAAGTGTCTATCCCCGCATTAACACATACATTGCCGAACTTAGCCTTTACGAGGAGGAATGGATGTTTAATCAAAACTTCTTCACTCTCCTCAAGAACAGCCTGAACGAATCTCGAATCCAGACCAAGTTTGTCGGCAATCTCTATTGCTTCACTCGTGACTTTGTAATCATCCAGCCTTTTTAATCTACCTTCTGCCTTTGAGATAACTGTGGAACAAACAGTAAGAATGTCTCCATCCTCAAAACTGAACCTATCTGAGATCATTTCAGCCAGATCATCGCCTGGCTTTATCAGAGGTAAATTCCTTAAAGCAAAGACTTCAATCTTCATTGGTCCCTTCATAACCGGTTTCACGGGAAGAGAGGTACTGGAAAATAATATCCATCATCTCTTCTCTACTCAGCATTTTCTGAACTGCTCCTTGGGCAAGTTCTTTTCTGCCTCCACCACTTCCTTTGGCATTTCTTCCAATCTCTTTGATTAGCTCCCTTGCATCGTACTCTTTTCCGCTAAAAGTAACAACCAGAACTTTCCCTCCTTTTTTTGACATAAGACATCCAATAGCACCTTTTTCTGCAAGTATTGTACCGAGTTTCAGCAATTCTTGCATGTCTGCATCCACGACATCTGCAACAACCCTTATTGAGTTAAACTCCTCTGCATTTTCAAACAGAATTTCTGCCTTAATTTTTGCAATCTCTTCCTTTAGTCTCTCTATTTCCTTTTTCTGAGCTTTCCATTCTTCAAAAAATCTTTCAACAGTTTTTGGAAGCATTGATGGTTCAACTCTAAGTATTTCGCTTGATCTCCTGATGAGATCTTCCATCTCTTCAACGGCCTCAACAGCTGCTTCGCCAGCAGCAAATTCAAATCTTATTACACCATCCTGAATCGATTCCACCTTCAGTATCTTCANCAGTCCCACCTCACCTGTGGAGTTACAGTGTGTTCCACCACAGGCCTGGACATCATCACCAACCTGAACTATTCTAATCTCTTTTCCTGGAGGTACTCCTCCCTGATAGAGCCTGAAGCCGTATTTTCTCTCTGCTTCGACTCTGTTCAACCAGAACCATTTAACNGGTTTGTTGGCAAGAATCTCCACATTGGCAGTTTTCTCTATTTTCCTGATCTCCTCATTGGTAGGCCTTTTGAAATGTGTGACGTCTAATCTTGCCTTATCCACTTCCTTTCTTGCTCCTGCCTGCCAGACATGCTTTCCAAGCACTTTCTGTATTGCATAAAGGAGAACATGTGTAGCGGTGTGATGTCTCATGTGTCTGAATCTTCTACCAGCATCGACAATTCCATCAACATCATGTCCCACGTACTTCTGAAGTGTTTCTGTACCTTCTACTCTGTGAAGAATAACTCCATTGACCTCTACGACATCCAGAACTCTGAATTTATTCCCATTGAGCACAATGAACCCTGAATCGCTGTCCTGTCCTCCGCTTTCTGGATAGAAAGCAGTTCTATTCAGAATGACAAAATCTCCCTCTACACCAACAATCTTTGCATTGAATTTCAGAAGTTTGGGTGAATCGTAATAAAGTCTCTCAGTCAAAGGATACGTTTTGGAAAGAGATATCCTTTCCTCTTTCCTCTTTTCTGCCCTTGAATGCCTTGCAGCAAGCTCTGCATAAAAATCGGATGGTATCTCAACTCTCACTCCCTTCTCCTCCGCGATCTTCACAACAAATTCAGCGGGAATGCCATGAGAATCGTAAAACTCGATCAGGTCATCCTTACTCAGCTCTTTCTTTCTCGAAATTGTTCTCTCTACAAGTCTTATNCCCCTTGAAATAGTTGACGAATATCTCCTTTTCTCTACATCCAGCATCTCCTGTATGGTTTCGAGAGGAACATCAAATTCGAATTTCAAATATTTTCTGTGAAGTTCAACGAGATCGAATAGATCGAGAGAAAGTTCGAGTTCTTCAGATATCCTGAGACTTCTCCTGATCATGAGTCTCGCAAGATAACCGGCACCGGCGTTTGACGGAACAAGCCCATCGCCGAGCATGAAAAGAATACAACGGGTATGGTCAGCCAGTGCATAGACTTTCTCAAGCGGGACAATGATTTTCTCGAGCTCTTCCACGGTAACTCCTGTTTTTCTTGCAACTTCTTCCCGCATTTTTCTCAATCTTTNCCCTCTCAGCTCACCCATTATTCCTGCAAGCTTTGAACTTTCAGCTACAATTTGTTCGACAGTGTCGTCCTTGAGTGAGAAGGCAAGGTTACTATTACTGGCCACTACCTCAACCACTTTGGGAAATATAGCATCATAGACAGTTGCCGTACCTTTGCTTGCCCATACAAACCTCTCGAGGCCGTACCCTGTATCAACTATGTAGTTATCCATTTTTCTGTATCTCTCTCCNTTTATCTCAATGTCTCCCTGTGGATGGACTTCGAGGTTCATGAAGACCAGAGTTGCAAGTTCTAATCCACCAACAATAGCTTCAAGACATGGTCCTGCGTTTCCACCCCCGGCCCATGGTTCCTCTTTGTATATTATATCCTCTCTTTTCACACCAAGCTTTTCCAAGAGTTCGGTGCAGTAAGCTACTGTCTCACTTTTCCAGTAGATTTCTTTTCCAGGATAATTGAATGCGTGGTGGGCCATCATTTCAAAGAGAGTTAAATGCCTTCCTGTTCTGCCAACGCTGTCTAAGTCGTCAAGTCTGATACACGGCTGTGAAATTGTCAGCGGATTGGCAGGAGGAGGAGCTACACCGGATGTTACAAATGGCTGGAAGTCAGCAATACTTGCAATGGTCAAATAGATGTCATCTCTCCACCTTGCAACAACAGGATATCGCTCAATTCGTCCATGCCCCCTTTTTTCAAAGAAGTTGAGATAGAACTCTCTCATCTCGTCAAGATCGAATGATTCTCTGAAAACTGGGTTACCTATAAAACTGTAGCTTTCACAGGGTGGGTCGTTGCAGACATCCCTTCCATCATCAAGTGTCCAGAAATGCTTTCCACATTTTCTACATTTCTTTCTCACAAATCCATTTTCAGTGAGGAACGTGATATCCAGATACTCCTTTTCAAGACTCATTGCAGAAAGGTAAACCCTGGAATATAATCTTTTTCTATGGGTTCATCAGTGATTGAGAACGAAACATTTTCCTTTAGTTTCTCTGAGACCTAATTTTTATTCAAAAATCTTTTTTGAATTTTTACGGGAACACCTGCTACAGGTTAAAAAACGCAAACTTAAAAAAGGTTTAATACCATTAACTATATTCGTGAATGTTCAGGTTGAAGAATTGATCAATGAGTTAATAGAAAGAGTTGCTGGTGAAGTTGGAATAATAATCTATTCTCTCAGGCTTAAACAGGAATTCACAGATGATCAGCTTGCTCTCGAACTCGGTATTGAAATTAACGAGATTAGGAGGGCACTTTTTGCCCTTTATGAAATTGGACTGGCAGAGTACAAAAGAAAAAGAGATGATGAGACGGGATGGATGGAGTACTTCTGGAAAATCCACTACGACAAGGAAAAAGAGATACTGAGAAGAGAACTGGAAAAGACCAAGAAAAAGCTGGAAGAAAAGATTGAACTTGAATCAAACACTGTCCATTATGTCTGCCCAAATATGTGCGTGAAGGTCTCGTATGATGAAGCTATGGAACTCAACTTTGCCTGTCCAAAATGCAANTCCATGCTGGAGTATCTCGACTGTAGTGCAGCAGTCGAACATGCTCAGGAGGAGATAAGAAAACTTGAGGAAATTCTTAGTAATCTTGTTTAATTTTCGTTTCCCATATCACACCTGTCTCGTTTCTACCCGGGTCTCATAAACTGTCACAATANCTCTGTCNTAGTAAACTCGCATTTCTGTCTGTGAGATTGCCGGAGTACAGGTTGTTGGAGAAACATCACTCGTTAAGTCATGGAAAAACTCGCACCAGTTCTTTGCGTAATCTGATGTCACCTCCATTCTCAGGATTCCCGGGGTCGTGTTGAATATAACTTCTCTAACAGAAGAGTTGAATATCAGATTAACAGATCCCTCGCCTGACATTGAAAGATTACCCTTCAGAATGCTCACCACAACCATAACAATTGTCTGAGTAGCTCCTGAAGGTCCCTGAGTTTGCACCCGCTGAACAAAAATTCTTGGATTCATTATTGTTCTCTTGTTTCCGTAGTAGTCTTCCCATACTGCCCCGTTTTCNACTGTGACCACATAATCCTTATATTTGTAGTTAAGCGTCCCTACATACTCATCTACGACGGGTGTATCGTTAAACAGTATTCTGACCCTTGTATTGTTTGCAATGTAAAGTACTCCCCCCTGAAACTCGATCTGAATGCTCTGAAGTGGTGCACCCCCATAAGTCGAAAGGAAAAATACGTTCTGAATCCTCCTGAAACTCTCTCTCAAGCCTTCTACTCTGTATTTTTCTGATGTATCCTGCACGAGATTGGTAATATTGAGATAAGCAAAAGTTACAGCGGTCATTATTATTCCAAAAACAAATATATATCCAACTACTTCTGAAACAGCTTTTGTGTTCATCCTTACAGCCACTCCTCTCTCTCTTCTGGACACACGGTTCGTGTGAACCATAAGTTTCACCTCAGATTTATTTAACAGATATCTCATAAACTGCGATACTTGCATTTGGGACTGTAAATGTTACATTGCGGGAAGTGCAAGTGGGGGAAATTCCTATTTCCTGGAAAAATCTGCACCAGGCCTCTGCATTGCTTGATTCGATCCTTATATCTGTCCCTACGACTCTGAAGACTCTTGAGATTCCAAAATTCAGGCTCACCTTACCTGTTCCTCCACCAATCTTATCTCCCCCTACAAAAACTATCAGTGGCATGGTAAGAGTGTTACCAGTATAGTAGATTCCTGGAAAACTCAGCATTTTCATGTAATTTGTTGTTCTTTCAATTATCGCACCATTCTCGTAGTAAAGTGTCCACCCCTTTCCAGAGATGACTATGGACGAAACCTGATACGGTGTGCCATCCACATATACAATTGGTTCATTTCTGAAATATGCAGTCGAGCCTGAGAGATACAGATTATAGGTCGAATTCGTTTCGACCATGAATCTCACTCTTTCGAGAGTTTCTCGTATGTTCATGAGGTCAAAATAGGCTTTTCTGGCCTTTACGCTTTCTTCACTCTGTCCTATTACTGGGTAAGAAATCGTATAGAGAAGCGCGGCTGTGGTGGTTATGACAGCTACTACCAGTAGAGAACCGAGAACTTCTGATGCAGCTCTTTTGCTGGATTTCTCTCTTTTCTTCATTCGATTCTTCATGATATCCTCACCGTGGCCTTTTCAGCTCCTCCATATCTAACAGTAACAACCTTTAACGGGAATACTTCTATATTTGCCGGTCCGAATGGGTAACCTTCGTAAGTAACATTGCTTATCTTGGGAATGTCAAGATAATACGTTCCGGGCTGATCAGCTCGCAGAGTTACAATCAGTTCAATATCGTCGTCAATATATATTTCCGAGCAATTAAGTTGTACGGAGGTGTTNGTACCAATTTTTCCGATTGTTGGAGAGTCACACACAGCGTTTCCTGTAATTTCAACTTTCACACCTTCCACATCAAGGTCCGGCGGTATTACATCCGTAATCGTTACGTTCTTGGCAGCAAGTTTGAATATCCTTGAAATATCCGTAAAAGCTTCAACGAGCTCGTAGTAATCTTTAGCCTCATAGAAACACTTCTCCGTAGAACCGGGTTTGTAGCTGGCAATGTTACTGAGGAGTGTAGCATTGTAGGCAGTTCCAAAGCCTATTGTACAGATTGTTATGTTTTCTCCTCCAATCTGAGTGCCCTTTATGTTGCTTGCAAGGTTTTCTATCTGTGAATAGCACTCGGGAACACAGTAACTACCATAGACTATGTAGCAACTCGGATTGGTGTAGTCTCCACATGATTCGTCATACATGACGGTCGGCTGACCATCAGTCATGAAAACTATCAGCGGTTTTGTACCAGAAATTATGGTTGTATTTTCCAGGAGCTCATCTCTGGCATAGGCAAGAGCTTGGTAAATATTCGTGGCTCCCGAAGCGCTGAGCAGTTTAATCTCATTAACAACATTCAGTTTATTCGTCGTCAGATAGCTCAAATAAGGAGACGTGTTCACCACGTGCTTGTAGGCATAGGTGCTGAAATGCACAAGACCAACAAGGTCCTTTGTTCCCAGTCCATCATTGATAAAGTCAATNGAGGCTATCTTGGTTGAATCAAGTTTCTGGATGTATACCATTCCCTCATACTGAACAGCTCCCAAGAATCGTGGAACAACGATGAAGGATTTCTGACCTGCATCTACGTCTGTATCAAAGCACAATCCGTTGACACCTNCATAAACACACATCTGCTGATCGTACCAGGTTATAAAGTCATCCTTGTACTTGTCATCCATCTCTGCAAGCAGGAAAACGTACTCGTCATCCTGAGTATAACCAGGTTTCAGCTCTATGGTTGTCTCCCCGTAATTGGGGAAATATGTCGTTGTAAAACTTTTCATTAACTGCCAGCTACCCCAGATGCACCATCCACCCCAGTATATACCCGTACATTTGTAAAGCTCGAGNTGTAGTATAATGGGATCAGGATTTGCAGCTACCACTTCGAACACCCACTCTCCAAGTTCTGTAGGTGTTATCCTGGAATCATCAAACACCTTACCGTAGTATCCAGCAGTGTTGAGTTCTCTGATTGCTGTGTAGCTATCTCCATCAGCCTGATATATATACAGTGTAATGGCATCATCTCTGTCGTAACCGCTCCACCACGGATTCATGGGATCGGTTGTATAAGCTACAACTCTCATGGCTTTATTTCTGAAAGTAGAGTTAATATCGTATACAACTCTCCATACAGCAGGGGTGACGTTGCCCCTGAATATGCCATAGTAGGTAGATAGCTCATCTCTTACGTCGTAAATATTTCTTGCAATTGAAAGATCACCCATACTTCCTGAAGTGTCGATAACAACAACTGTGGAAAGGTTGAGGGCTGTACCTTCAGTTCTAAAACCTCTGCCATTGAGATATATGTGAAGTTCCACAGGTTTGCCAGGAACTGTTTGAGGTGGACTTACGAATTTCTTTATGTAGAGGCTTGGTGGTGTTGTAGGTGACTTGGCAATTAAGATCGTGGCCTCATCAGTGTCACTCAACCCTCTGAGATCCGTAACCGTCAGCGTAATATTACACTCAGCAGTCTCCGCTGTTGCGTTATAGTTGCAGTATGTACTGAATTCAGTTGTATCCCAGTAAACGTAGATATCCCTTTGCGTATCTCCAGAATTCCCAGTAAGTTCTGTTCCGTTCCAGAGCACGACTCTCCATATGAAAGCTCCCATTGCCGATGACCGTGAGACATCTATCACAAAATGGCCAGGGGTCGTCTCGTTGGCGTAAACAGCTGTTGGCTCCAGAATTAGAACTGCACTTGGATATGTTGGAGAAATTTTGGTGTAGTTAAGACCGTGTNTCTCCTCAAGACTGTGGGTTGCACCTATTAGCTGGAACTTGAGGAGAGCTGCAGCACCGAGGCTCAGGGACTTGTTGTGTTTTCCAAACTCAGATACAATGGTTACATACTGATTTCGTAGTGCGACAGTATATTCTACATCACCTATACTTTTTGGCATGAACACCTTTGCCTCAAGTTTCCCATTTCTCGGGTAGACAGATAGCATATCAACCAGCTGGGAAGAAATCTGGGAGGCTATGTCTGAGAACTGGTTTTCAACAACTGTATCAATCTGAGACTCCTCAAGTTTCTGATTAAGACTCATACTGAGCAGAAAAACAAAAATTGAGATTACTGATACCAGTATGAGGTATTCAACAAGCATCGATACTCCTCTCTTATCAAACCCTGTTCTCAACCTTCCAGCAAGTATCCTTGAACCTCTTCCTAAGAAATCCTCAGTTTTACGATTGGACATCACACACACCCCCTTCCNTCGCAGCAGTAAAGTTCCTCGTTNTAACTGACCTCTCCTGAAACGTAGATTATTCTTACACTATAGCACTCGACGGAGGTTTCAGGGGTAGCAAAATAAGCTACTACATCGCCGTAAATTCCCTTTTGAGCGTAGAGTAGCTGTATTTGTTCACGTATGCTATTTGTGTTTGAGTAGAACTCCGTGATGTGCTGTCCGGTGAACTGCATGAATCCATATTCACCTATATTTTTCAGGTTCCTAATTTCCTCTTTGGGGAAAACCATCAGGGTTCGGGAACTTTCCATCCCTGCGAGAATGTTCTGAGCATGTAAGACAGATATGGAGGCGAGAACAGTCGCCACTACCAGAGAAAAGAAAACAAGCATCTGTCCACTTTCATTAATTTTTTTCCTTATGGTCGCCATAATATCACCCTAACCTCGAATACAACGGGGTGAGTTATCCCGTAAAATGGTGAATCTGGATTGACGTTGAAGTCACTGGCTTGAATAACAACAAGTCTGCTCGCTGCCACAGCTTCTGGAGTTGGCTTCTTATCAACGAGGGGAACCATGACAACATGTCCGGTATCGTTTACCCAGTATAACTCTATTCTGTATTCTGCTGGAAATGTGAGTCGATTAAATGCGTAAAGAAATTCCTCATTGGGCTTGAAGGAGTCGTTCAGAAATACAAGCATGCCCTGNAGGCTGGAATTCAAGTATTTACCTGAAGCATCCTTTTCTGGATTGTCTAAAACCTTCAAAACGTCATATCCAATAAGTTTTAGCTGTGCGTCCGTGATCTCACTCCACATAGGTGAAATTACCAGGGAAGACTGGAAGAGAGCATAAACTACAACTAACAACAGTAGCGAGGCCATTACCCCCTCAAGGGTAAATGCCTGAGCCAGCTTACTCTGCCCGCCCATATAACATCACCATACATATACTACTAGCTTCGCTGTTGGTTTTCCTGCAAGATAATGGATGGTTGTATCTCCAAAGTAAATTGAGGCATTAACAGCTCTCAGAGAGACTCTCACACATACATTATCTCCATTGGTAGCGCCTTGGTCACTTAATTTTAGATTTATGGGTGTTGTGAGGTCATACAGTGTTCCCACCACCAGAGGTTGACAAACACCCAGTGGTGAGTTGTCCGGGTACACACATACATCTCCAGGACTCCTCAACGGACAGGCACCTGGCGGGCATGTACCAACATCGGCGCAGACACTGATCTTTGGAGCCCCCGGATAAATCGCTATCACCTGAACAAGAAATGTGTTAACTGGGTAATTGTACTCAAAATAACAGTCAATTTGGGTACCATTAATGAAACACCTGGGGGTTGGAATTCCCCCCTTCGTTGTGTCCACATAACCCCATCCAATGAAGTGAGATACATCATCTATCCAAACAATTCTCTCATATCTTGATATATACCCTGAGGATGGGATGGGCGCACCTGCGTCCAGTACAACCTTTCCATTTATTGTTGTAACTAAAGTCCGGTTATAAGGTCTGGAATCAAGAGATTCAAGAGAAACATGAAAGTTGTACTCTCTATCAGGTGTTTTCAAACCAAGCATCTCTCTTACCTTGTCATAGTAATTTCTTGTGGCGTTTTGGAGGGCAATGATCTTATCATACTCCAGAAAATCGGGTCTACCTGTACTTAATCCTGGCAGGAAATAGAAGGTGGGGTCACCCCACAAATTAGGATAATCTTCCCAGTTAGTGCCATTCATTGTTCCATTGCTCCATGCACCCTGAGTCTCAGCAAGCATAACAGTCACCTTGTAAGCTTCGTGGGATAGAGCGATTTCACTCCTCACATCAGCAAAAACTCCTGGTAGAAACTGAGCTATAAAAACGAAGGTGAACAGGAAGATTGACAATCCTATCAGCAGGTCAAGACTGAGCCTTCCCTGTGTGTTCATCACGTAATATAGGCATTAATCACATTTAAAGCTTGTCATTACAATAATGAGATTAAATTTCCTTAAGAATCTCTCTTANCTTTCTGGCATTCCTGATGCTGACATCAAGAATTTCTTCAAAGAGCTTCTCACTCAACAGGTAGCTACCACTTTTCTGCATCGCCACAACGTTGTCATCCTGATCTGTCGTTATTGTTATTGTGTTGTTACCGACACTCGTTTCATCTCTTCCTGGATCCACAAGGAAACGATCATTTATCACAAGGGAGGTAACTGATACCGGCAGGTCTCTCACTGGAAGAAGGTAGTCTTCTCCCAGCTCAAATCTCTCAGCTGGTACCTTTGTGTTTAGTAATGCAGCTATTGCAGCAAGAGATGATGCATCAAGGAGGTTTCCGTCATCATCCAAGGCATGTATATCTATAAAGATTATCCACACTTTCTCTCCTTCTTCGATACACAGTTTCGATAGGTCCACAGCCTCACTCTCCCTGATACCTCTATCCACAACCCTTGCAAGTTCTATTGAATTTTCATCTGGTGGACCGGGTTCAAATGTGGGGGAGGCAAGGGGTACAAGTTCTGCGTTTGTTATAATAACACCTTTATCTGGGGTATCGGGATATGGTTCTCCAGGTTGCATTTTAATACCAACAACAACCTGAGTGTTTCCGAGTTTGACAAGAGCAGATCCCTCTGCTTTCTCCACTATATTTGGTATTATCTCTATCTTTCTGAATTCATCAAATTTCCTTCCATCTATTCTCTCACCATCTCTCAGTTTTGACAGGACGTAATCTCTTTTTATGTCCACCAAAATGTCTTCAGTCATCGTTCCTCCTCCGACAGTTTATTCGGCTGCTCAAAACGACCTTCCACATCATTGCCGATACTTTCCTCTACCTCTCCAATTTCTTCCTCTGCCTNTTCTTCTTCAATGTATCTCCGCATTATCGCATCTCTTTGCAGGCGGTATATCTCCATCGCTCCCTTCTTGGCAAGCTGTAAAGCTTGAAGAACCTCATTTCTCGTCAGGTTTCCATCCATCTGAAGTAAGGCTATTGATTCTATTCTGCCGCCCCTTATAAGAAAGGCAAATGGTATGTCTGCTTCGCCGAAATTATCCTCTTCTTTCATTGGATCGAGAACGAGAACCCCATCCACTTTTGCTACTGCAACGGATGTTATCATCCCTCTCATCGGAACTCCAGCGTCAACAAGAGCAACACTTGCTGCATTGAGACAGGCAGTTCTGCTCCCTGCGTCTGCTTGGAGGACTTCAACAAATATATCTATTCCACTTCTTGGAAAAAGTTCTTTCATAACCACCGGTTCTATTGCCTCCCTACTGACTTTCGAAATCTCTATACTTCTCCGATCGGGCCCTGGTCTCTTTCTTTCCTCAACACTGAATGGGGCCATGTTGTAACGATATTTTATGATTGCCATACTTGGATTCTGAAGATGTCTTGGGTGAACCTCTCTTGGTCCATAAACAGCTGCTACAACCTTGTTTTTACCCATTTCGAGGTAACAGGATCCATCAGCCCTTTTAAGTACGTTGGCCTCTATCTTCATCGGTCGAAGCTCGTCGATTTTCCTACCATCCAGCCTCTTTCCATCCACAATAAACCTTTCAGGTCTCGATACCGACATCTGATTTCCTCCTCTTAATGAATTCAGAAATTCTATCTGTTAAACCTTCTGTATGGGCTTCCTCCTCAATAATGTAAATTGCTTCTTCTGCAATTGAGACTTTTTTCCTGTCTCCATTTACCCATATAAGACCATTCTGCCCAACAATTATCTGAATACCAAGTTCCCCTTTAAGCAACTTAATCATACTCCCTTTCTTTCCAATAACCCTTGGGACCCTTGCAGGGTTTATTGCTACTATTCTGCCAAATCTTATCGCCCTGCATATCTTGTCCTTCATTGTTAATGTTACCTTCATTTTCGGGTCTATGTTCAGAACTCTGGCTATAATGGCATCTCCAATATCAAGGATGTCATTCGTTTTCTTTCCAGGTTTTACTTCCGGATTTTCTGACGCTGGAAGGAATGCTTGGTAGGGTGAATTTATGTCAACGACCCAACCGTTACCTGCAACCTCTCTTACAATCCCAATAACCACATCTCCTGTGGAGGGGAGGTATCTGCCCTTCAGCGGGATTACCTTCACACGGGTCTCACTTTCATCAAATAAGCCAAGAATCTTCGAGTACACTTTCCCGTTTTCAACATACGTCCCGTACCCGGCAGCTCTTGGATTTGATGAGAGCATATCTCCAGGCAGAACAATTCTCCTCATCCGTGAATCCTCCTTAACTCTTTTGTGAGTGCCTCACCTTTGGCAACCTTACCNAGTAGGTCCATAAGTTCACCGTACATTCCGGCAGGAATACGCATGACACAAATCCAGCTTCCATCTTTTTGCCATTCCTCTTTTATTACACCTCCAAATTTGTAGAGAGACGAAATGGCTTTTCCAGTATGCTCGGGAGGAATCTTGATGGCAATCTCAATCTCTTCAAATCTGAGAGGGAGTATATGTTTTATCGCCTTTACTATATCTTTTATCTGAGCCTCAACTGGCTTGAAAATGTCTATATTAACCTTCGACTGCTCAAGGGCGTTTTCAATTCTTGAGGGGGGATGTGGTGCTCCCGTTCTTGGATCGACAGCGTTTCTGCTTATGAATGTGATTACCTGCCTTTTCTTGGCTTCAAGCATTTCTTTTCTTTGTTCCGCCGTAATCTGGACTTCTCCCTCTTCTATTATTTTCCTTGCTATTTCGTGTATATCGGTGGTGGAAAAAACTCTCTGCAACTCTTCAAGCGATGCTCTTTCACCCTTCTTAGCATCTTTAAAAACTTCTTCTGCTGCCAGCAAGTCCTCAAAGTTTACGTTTTTACCTTCTTTCAAATCTCTGGCAAGATATGGATCGACCAAGATTTCAAACTCTTCTCCACCCCTCCTCAGCCTGGCTATTACAGCCTTCTCGAGCGATACCATAATACCATGCAGATTTATTTCATCTCACTTCTTATTCTTTCATTTGCTTTTTCAATAAACCTCTCAAGTTCCTCCAGATTCATTTCCATGTAACGCTTCTCGTCTATCTTTACATAACCGATTTCCACTGCATCTGGCGTGAGTTCAGCTTCAATTGCTTTACCCATGGCTACAAGACCGATGAAAACCCCTTCATCGAAGTTAATGTCTTCCTTGTATTCCTTCTCAAAGAATTCCATAACCGCATTCCTTCCCATACCAATTGCCGTTGCTTTGTATTCCAGCAAAGCTCCACTGGGATCGGTTTCATACAGCTTTGGCACTTCATCGACTCCAGCGATAAGGAGAGATACCCCAAAAGGTCTCACACCGCCAAACTGTGTATACTGCTGCTTGAAATCGCATATCCTTTTGGCCAGTTCCTTAACGCTTATAGGTTCGTCGTATGTCAATCTGTTAATCTGAGCCTCAATTCTNGCCCTTTCAATCAGAACTCTTGCATCGGCTACCAGACCAGATGTCGCAGCAAATATATGGTCATCAATCTTGTAAATCTTCTCAATTGTATCAGCTTCGAGCAATTTACTTGTAACTCTCTTGTCAGCAATCAGAATTACTGCATCTTTCGTTTTCACACCAATTGCGGTAGCACCTCTTTTTACAGCTTCTCTTGCNTATTCAACCTGAAAAAGTCTTCCATCAGGGCTGAAAACCGTAATGGCTCTATCATATCCCATCTGAGGTAAATGCATATTCACACCTCCACATACTTTCTTTTGCAACTTTTTAACGTTCCGCTAACACCCAGGGTAAGCGGCACAACCTTTACTCCCCCAACTTCTCTGAGCAGTGTTAGAGCTATGATCACTTGATTCAGATATTCTCTTCTGCATCTCAGTATCCCTTTCTCCCCGTCGAAGTGTTCCAGTTTCAGCATGCTTCCTGCCGNAAAGCACTCTCCGAACAGGGAAATCATACTCTGGTTCAGTTCTCTCGAAAGCATTCTTGCATCCACCTTTTCTTCGCTTATCAGTTTGAACGCAATATATCTTTTTCTCCCCCTTAATGAAGGTGGCAAACCTCTCACAGCAAATGTGTGATCAGAAATCAAAATAAAGTTATCCAATCAGACAACTGGCGATCTGGTTAAAATTGTAAAATCACACGAGAAGTTTTGCTGTCAGATTCTCCCATATTTTCCTGTTCTTCACACATCCCGGATCAGGTTTTAGATAATCACCAAAATAGCTGTAAGCTCTCGCTCTGCACCCGCCACATACAAATCTGTACTCACAGTCTCCACACCCCTCAATGTGATCTTTATTGCGTAAATCCTCAAAAACATGGTTATGTAACCACAATTCTTCCAAGTCATCATCTTTGATGTTCCCAACCACGATCGGGAAAAATACACACGGCTGAATGTCACCGTTTGCCCGTATTGCGAAGTAAAATCTGCCTGCTCCACACCCTCCAATAAATTCTGCAAGTTCTCTCAACCTCTCTCCTGCATTAACATTGTAGAAATGAGTCGGAACAATACCACCATGACACTGTAAGGCAACACGTGCAAACTGCGGAGCTGTCGAAAGCAAACTTATTTTTGAGGTGTAATTTCGGGTGTAGAGCATTTTTAGCAATTTCTCACGTTCTTCAGGTGTGANATCTGCTTCAACAATTTCCCTGCCTCTTCCAACCGGAATGAAATTGTAGTGCATAAACCAGTTAACTCCCAGCCTCTCGCAAAGATCAATCACATTGGGCACATCCATATAGTTGAATTTNGTAACTGTCATGGATACATTAACAAAAAATCCGTGTTCAACAGCCCTTCTAATCCCATCGATAGTTCTATCGAATGCCCCTCTTATACCCCTGAATCTGTCATGTGTTTCTCTCATACCATCGAGACTTATCTGAAGATATCTCACACCGTTTTCTTTCATTTTTTTTGCAGTTTCATCTGTTATCAGAGTTCCATTTGTTGCCAGAGCGACGTACAAGCCTTTTTCAGNAGCATAGTTGGTAAGAGTGAAGATATCCTTTCTAACAAGCGGTTCTCCACCAGAAAATGCGAGTATTGTTACCCCAAGTTTAGCAAGCTTATCTATAGCATTCAGTGCCTCATCGGTGGTAAGTTCACCATTCATAGATCCGCCGGCAGTTGCATAACAGTGCTTGCACCTGAGATTACACATATAGGTTACATCCCAGACAACCTGAAATGGGGCTCCGGGGACAAATGGTTTCCGGGTGCCAAAGTAAGCCAGTCCTTTTATAACGCTGGCGAGTCCCCGACGCCAGTATGGTTCTCTGAATCTTTCTCTGAATTCATCAATATTTACGTTAAAAGCTTTACATCCCCTTCTTATGACCATCTCAACCAGCTTTGCTGCAGTTCTGCATTTCCAGCAGGTAGGGAATTCGCATTCTCCAATAATAATGTCCAGAGCCGAATCTATTCTGCTTTTTCCGCATCTCTCGCAGAACGACGCCATGGACTGTAGCATCTTTTTGGTGACTGGGTTGTTCACAAAGGTGGCGAAGACCGAAATTCGATCAATCATACCAATGGTGGGTTGTGAACAAGTTTTATATAGTTTATGATCTAACAACTTCATACATATGAACAAATTAGTTCATAAAATCTATTAATACCAGATTAATGCGAGAGAGAGAAAACATGAGAAACGTGATACACGAGTTCGAAAGAATCTTAAGGATACTGAGATTCAAACCCTCAGATGCAAAAATTTACTCATTGTTACTTGAAAAAGGAGAGATGAGAGTCAGCGAGATAGCCAGAGAACTCAATCTTTCAGCAAGGTTTGTAAGAGANAGGCTAAAGGATCTGTGTAAAAGGGGAATCGTAAGCAGGAAGTTTGTGGAGCAAGGGTGGATGGGTTACACGTACAGAGCTGAAAATCCCACAAATGTTCTCAAAAAATTAAAGTCAAGTATTATGAAAGAAATCGAGGCGCTTGAAGACCTTCTCAAAGACTAAAGATTCAAATTTCTNAATTCATTTTCTGCACTTTTTGCCACATCATCATAAAGACTTCTGGCCTTCGTATCAATTGCAACAATGCATGGACCGAATTCCTCCACTTCAAGTACCCAGACCGCCTCTGGCATTGAGAGATCCTCCCATATAACCGTTTTAACTTTTTTAATGGATTTTGCAGCAAGAGCTCCGGCACCACCTGTGTAAGCCAGATATACAGCCTTATCCTTCATAGCCTCCACGGTTTTTCTGTCCATCCCTCCCTTTCCCACAAACGCAACACAGGAGACATTTTCAAGTATCTTCTCGGCAAATGGATTCATCCTTGCAGATGTTGTTGGACCGGCAGAAATAACTCTCCAATCGCGGTTCTTTACAATTAAAGGACCACAGTGGTATATTACGGCCCTTTCAATTTCAAAAGGCAGTTGCTTGCCAGTTCTCAGATAATCGACGATTCTCGCATGAGCTTTATCTCTTGCTGTGAAAATCTCACCGCTGATATAAACGATGTCGCCAACACTCAATCTCCTGATCTCGTTCAAATTCAGGGGGGTTTTGAGTATCATGTGCTCACCCCAACACGACACTTGCTTTTCGATTTGCCCAGCACTGCACATTCACTGCCACTGGAAGGGAGGCAGTATGGCAGTATCCGAGTTCCGTAAGAACAGCGAGCGCCGTAGTTCTGCCACCAAGACCCATTGGGCCTATTCCAAGCCTGTTTATAGCCTCAAGAATTTCTTCCTCAAACTCGTTCATTTCAAGAACACTGCGGAGCAGCGCTTTTTTGGATAGTTTGGCTGCACCGTCGAAACTTTCTCCAATTCCTACTCCCACTATTACTGGTGGGCATGGTTTTCCGCCAGCCTTCAACACTGTTTCTACAACAAACCTTTTTATTTTTGGAACGTCCGCTGGAATCATCATTTTGAGGGAGGATACATTTTCGCTCCCGGCACCCTTTGGTAAAACTGTTATTTTNAATTTGTCACCTTCCACGATGTTAAAATTTATCTGAGGCATGTTCAGCCCTGTATTGTCTCCTGAATTTTCTCTCGTTAATGGATGGACAGTATTCGGTCTCAGCGGAACTACATGGGTAGCCTTTCTCACCCCCTCCACAATTGCCTCTTTAATGCTAAAATTACATGATAGCTCTCTCCCAATTTCAACAAAGAATACGGGAATACCAGTGTCCTGGCACATTGGCACTCCGAGCCTTTTTGCAGTTTCAATGTTTAGCAAAATTGTTTCGATATTCCTCCTTGCAACATCATTCTCTTCTACCTTTAACGCATTCTTGAGTGCTATTATTACGTCCTCGGGGAGATTCGTGTGGGCTTCTCTCAAAATATCAACCACCGCATTTACAACGTCCTCATATTCCATATGTAAGGTGAAATGTGTGAATTTAATAATCTTGGGTCTCTCAATTCAATCTCTTTCCGATTCGAGTTTCACAGATCAGCTTCTCATAGAATGTTGCCAGGGCTTCAACGTGGACAACTTCCCTGCCAGTTGCAAGAAATAACTTCTTTTTCAGTTCCACATCAGGAACATTGCCGTGTGTTGAGAGGGACCTGACAAGAGCCATCTCAATTTCCATTCCTTTCTCATCAAAATCTGTGAGTATGATTGTTTTTCTGTCTTTTATTCTGTCTGCAGTTTCAACATATCCTGAAAATATCACTATCTCCCCACAAATACCAAGCCTCTTCAGAGCCTCTTCGTCATTCTTACCCTCGACAACTATTACCCACCCACCTTTGGATCTCTCTCTGAGCTCGTCTATAGCTTTAAGAAATTTTTCGACTGATATCGTACTTTTTCTCCTGTTCCTCATCTTCACTTCCTCCTTCATCTCCAGCACATCACATCTCGAACCTTATGCCTGGCTCTATCTGAACCACTGCGTCAGCAATCACTCCTCTTTTAATCCCACCTCTAACAACTGTGAAAGAACTGTAGTATATCACCTTTGCGTCTCCGATGTCCTCCTCCCCCACACCAAAGCTCAAGGCTATTCTTCTGACTTTTTCAAGAGCATGAGATTTAATTTCATCGTCACTGGGCAGACTGCCAGTTCTGAATGGGGATTTTTCGACCACACCGTTGTATACTGCTCTTCCCGTCTCTGTGTCAATCCTTACGTAAAGTGTAAGGCTCAACCTTGACACAGCAACACCAACAGCATTAGCTGCTTCGCTGTGTTCGGGGACTGTGTAGCTCACGCCAGCTCTTTTTGCAATTTTAGGTATTAGTATGGACGCAAGATACCCGGCACCAATTATTCGCTCGGATTCAACACCTTTCACAGTTTCGGCTACAACAGACAGAAACTGGTCAACGATCTTCTCAGCGTCACTTTTATCTTTCAAAAATTCTTCGCCAGCTTTTCTTGATGATCTGTAATCTCCAATCTCATATCCAAGGCAGTTTAGGGCATCAGTGAGGGTGAAAAACTTTCCACCAAACGCTATCGGGTTTCCTCTTCTTTCAGGTCTCAGTTTGCCATCATAGATAATTGAGTCGCCTCCAAAGGGGATGCTAAACGAATCAACGCATCTAATCAACGTTTTTCTTCCTGCAATATCCACACCACTGACTATTCTGGGCATTCCGTTCTCGATGTAAACAAAATCTGTCGAAGTTCCGCCGATATCAACTACAAGACCATTCTTTTCACGGGTTAGATAACATGCTCCAAGTGCAACAGCAGCAGGACTTGAATTGTAGAGTTCTGATGGATTCTCAAGAACAACCTTATAGGGAACTATACCCCCATCACCCTTAAAATAGTAGAAATCTTCCGTATATTCTTTGACGAGTTCTGTAAGATTGTGAACAGTTTCCTTAATTTTTGCATTGACGATGGTTGTATTTATTCGACAGGGATAGTTCAGACCACCTGCGTGGTGACTTAATGCAACTTTCTTAGCATTTACAATCTCACAAACTATTTTGCTCGCTTTTTCTTCAAGTTCTGAGTTGCGAACTGAAAACTTCGCTGCTATTGCAACGTTATCAAAACTACTTTGCTTTAGAATCTCTCTAATCTCATTCTCGTCCAGATCCTCAACCACATCTCCTCTGTGGTTTGTGTATCCCTTTACAGCAATCCCGTAATCCGAATAATTTAGTCCTGGACCGGGAATTAAAATTGTAAGGGTTCTGGATTCAGAAAATTTAGATATGATCAGATTTAAAGGAACTGATGTGCTTACAACAACCTTTTCTTTTTTCAGATCTGCATACTTTGAAACTTCACGCAAAACTCCAGCAATTCCGAGTTCGTTGGGAAGTTTAATCGTTCGAATTTCCTCCCCGACTATTGCCGCGTCCGTGTTAGTACCACCCACGTCGATTCCAACAATCATTAATTGCCCAGAATGATTGCGAATATAAAAGCTTTCAGATTGGGGGAGTTTGAATAAATATTCCCTGAAAAGAGAGAAATGATTGAAAAGTGCAAGCNGGGTAAAGCTTTTATTTGATGCTGATAGTCTTCTCTCCTAATGACACTGATTGAGGAAGCAAGAAGGAACAGAGCTGAAGGTGTCCTTAAAGGAATTGCAGAGACTGAGGGCATCGAAGTCAATAAACTCATGAAGCTGATAGCTAATGGCCACGTAGTTGTACCTATGAATGTTTTACGAACAGAAGCTGACAACTTCACTCCCAAAGCAATAGGTGCCCTCGTTTCCACCAAGATCAATGCAAATGTTGGCACATCAATCGATCACGTGAACGTGGATGAGGAAGTTGAAAAGGCGGTTGTTGCCCAGAAATATGGTGCAGACGCAATTATGGATCTTTCGACAGGAGGAAACCTCGACGAAATTCGGAGAAGAATTATGAGAGTTGTTTCAGTTCCATTTGGAACTGTGCCCATTTACCAGGCAGCGAGAGACTGCAGAAACGTAGTCGATATGAGTGAAGATGATTTCTTCAATGCTGTGGAGAGACACGCAAAGGACGGTGTTGATTTTATGACAATTCACGCAGGTGTCAACTGGATTACAGTTGAACGATTGAAGAGATCAGAAAGATTACTTGGAGTCGTGAGTAGGGGTGGAGCGATAACCATAGGCTGGATGCTCCACAACGAAAAGGAGAATCCCTACTACAATAATTTTGACTACCTTCTGGACATCTTAAAGGAATACGATGTAACCGTAAGCCTTGGAGATGCCTTTCGACCTGGATGCATACATGATGCCGGGGACAGGGCTAAGTACACCGAATTTATAATACTTGGTGAACTCGTTAAAAAGTGCAGAGAAGCAGGTGTTCAGTGTATGGTNGAAGGTCCTGGACATGTCCCGATGGATGAAATAACCACATCAGTAAGAGCGATGAAGTCTGTAACAGACAACGCTCCGCTTTACCTTCTTGGTCCGCTTGTCACAGACATAGCAGCAGGTTACGATCACATAGCAGCTGCAATTGGTGCGGGGATTGCNGGTTTAGCTGGTGCCGACTTCATCTGTTATGTNACACCCTCAGAACACCTCGCCCTTCCCAGTGTTGAAGACGTCAAAGAGGGCGTTATTGCNGCTAAAATTGCCGCTCATGCAATAGATTTGGTAAAGGATGGGCAGAGAGAAAGAGCAAGATTAAGAGATTATCAAATGTCTCTTGCGCGAAAGAACCTTGATTGGGAGAAACAGTTTGAACTCTCCATTGATCCAGAAAAAGCAAGAGAAGTTTGGAAAGGGAGGAAGTCAGAAAGTGACGCATGCAGTATGTGTGGAGATCTGTGTGCGATTAAACTTGTGAAACAGGCATTTGAAAAGTACTGAAGAAATTCAATTTTTCTAAGNCTCCCATCAAATTTTATTNAGCAATCTGAGTAACTCATTTTCCCAAATTTCATGCTGTCTGAAGTGCTCATTTGGATCCTTCGCAAGTGTGTAAATCCAGTAAAGAGCAAAGATGCCCATGGTAACAATTGTTAGCAATGTATAGAGAACTGTGTTTCTTTCAGGAACTCTTCTCGTAAGTTTTGGGGAGAAATCAATCCCAAGCGATGAGAGCAATCTCGACAGGTCCTCTACAAAAAATATTTCTCTGTATTCGTGCTTTCTGAAGTCCGCATTTAAAAAATGAAAGACGTATAAAAGAAGAAGAGTGCCTGCATAAGGGACAAGCTGTAAAATTGCCCACAGAAAGGCGTTCTTTTCTTCTTCATCTACTTCAGTCTCCTTGAGACGCCTCTCCAGAACCGAAACCTTCTCTCTGAGTTCTGAATTTTTTTCGGTTTTTCTCTTGAGCAGTTCAATCAGTGCAGCGAACAGGAGTTGCTGTCTTTTGAAGTGTTCATTTCTTCGCCAGACAAGCTTGTAAATGACGTAGATATTGACGATGACTCCAGCTACCAGAAGCAGAAAAAAGATTGTGAATGCAGCTATCAAAAGAGGTGCAGAAACGTCGGAGAATGTTAGTGNATCAAAAATTTGAGAGTATAGCAAGAGCACCGCTAATAAAGATAATACTCCTGTAAGAATCAGAATCAATGGCAGAAAAGGTAGCCAGATCGGTATTNTATGGTCTGTATCAACTCTTTTTCTGATGTATTCTCTGACAGATTCTCTGATAGCATCTCCCTCCATGAAGATTTGAGGTTCATATAATATAAATAACTGGCGATAGAACAGATGCAACTGAAGAAATGAAATAATTTTTTAAATTAATAATAAAAATTAGGTTTACTTAAGCCAGGGCATCATTTTCCTGAGTTCTTCTCCAATCTTTTCAATCGGATGATTTCTTTCAAGTTCCAGCAGTTTATTGTACACAGGTCTTCCTGCCAAATTCTCCAGAATCCATTCTCTGGCAAACTCGCCGGTCTGTATTTCTCTGAGTATTTTTCTCATCTCCTCCNTCGTCTGCTGGGTGAAAATTCTCTTTCCTCTCGTCATTCCCCCATACTTGGCTGTCTCACTCACTGCTCTCCACATATTGTAGATTCCTCCCTCGTAAATGAGGTCAACTATCAACTTTAGTTCATGCAGGACCTCAAAGTAAGCAATCTCTGGCTGGTAACCTGCTTCCACAAGAACTTCAAATGACATTTTTATCATTTCTGCCACTCCACCACAGAGATCAACCTGCTCACCGAAGAGATCAGTCTCTGTCTCCTCCTTGAAAGTTGTCTCAATTACCCCTGCCCTCGTAGCTCCGATACCTTTTGCGTATGCGAGAGCTACTTCAAGTGCCCTACCAGTATAATTCTGCTGAACTGCAACGAGAGATGGGACACCCTTCCCCTCCAAGAACATTCTTCTCACAAGTGGACCGGGACCCTTTGGGGCAACCATTGCCACATCAACGTTCTCTGGCGGAACAATCTGGTTGAAATGAATGTTGAAACCGTGTGCAAACATCAGCAAACATCCTTCCTTCATTCTGCCATCCACAAATTTCCTATAGACTTCTGGCTGTACCATGTCGGGGATCAAAAAGGCAATCAAGTCTGCTCCCTCAACAGCCTTGTCAATTGTTTTAACATCCATTCCATCATCTTCAGCCTTTTTCCACGTAACTCTGTCCCACTCTGGAAGACCAACCACCACAGTGATACCAGAGTCCTTGAGATTCAGGGCATGTGCGTGTCCCTGACTTCCATATCCGAGTATGCATACTTTTTTCCCTTCAAGATACTTCAAATCCGCATCTGANTCATAGTATATTTTGGCCATAACATCACCCTCACAAGGTCTGGATACTGCAAATATATGTTGTTCCCATTTTCAGGAGCTCAAAAGATTACCTTGAAGTCAGAAACTATTAATACAGGATGTTCATATTTTGAACAATGTTCAAAAAAGAAACACTTGGAATTGTNCTCAGAGTTGTGTATATGGAGATGATCGAGGGTAACAAGGTCGTAGGTCCGAGTCAATTACTCAAAAAACTGGGAATTCCAAAGTCAACAGCGCAAAAAATCCTTCTTAAGGTAGCAGAGCTTGGATATGGGACTTATATTTCCGGAAAAGGGTTTATAATGAATGAAAAAGGGATAATTGAGGCTGAAAGGATACTTAGAAAACACAGACTTCTGGAGTGCCTTATGGAGGAGGTAGGTGTTAGGGAGGAAAAAATATGCAGTGAAGCCAGAAAAATCGATCTTTTTGCAGGAGATGAGTTAATAGCGGCTCTTGAGAGAAGATACGGAAGGAGAGAATACTGTCCATGCGGAAATAGAATACCTCCACAGAGATGACACAGATGGGTGAGAAGATTGAGAGGACGTAGAATGCTGGTGATAATTTCTCTGATCATCTTTCTATTCATGGTCTCTTTTCTGTTCTCNCAGAGTAGTGCAGAGGAGTTGAGGTTTAGTACTCCGATAATCGTAGTAACTGTTTCTGACCTGCAGCCAATTGTGAGGGAGATTGCGGGGGAGCGATATAGAGTGGAGTCCCTTCTACCTCCTGGCAGTGACCCTCACCACTTCAGCCTTACAGGCGAAGATATTGAGATGTTGAAAAAAGCCGAGCTCATAATTCTTGCAAACAGCCAGCTTTTCTCTTTTGAAGAAAAAATTAAAACTGAATTTCCAAATAAAGTGCTGGACTTTCCTGACTACAATGCAACGCTCGATAACTTCCCCGGATACAGGCAGAATCCACATGGCTACTGGCTGAAACCCGAAAATGCGATTGGGATAGCACGAGCNGTAGCCATGAAACTCTCTGAAATGCATCCAGAAAATAGAAACGCCTTTCTTTCCAATTACATGGAATTTGAGGCAAGGGTTATAAATGCAAAAAAAGAGGCTGGCAGAATAGCTTCAGATCTTTCTGGAAAGGAGTTTGTTGCCATGGTACCGGGTGTNTGCTATATAGCTTCCTCTCTGAATATCACAATTGCTGCGGTTATGCTCTCAGAGGGTTCTGGTTTTGTAAGCGGGACGGAACTGAGTAAAATTAAGGAACTTCTCAAGAAGGGGAAATATGTGGGAATAATAGTTCCCGAATTCATGAAAGGTGGTAAGGGGGGTGAGATTGCCGAACAGCTTGCGAAAGACACAGGATGTAGAATTGCATATGTAAAGTTCTCCATGGGAGATTCAGACTATCCAACTCTTTTGATCTCGAATGCAGCAAGAATCGCNTATTCAACCAGATATGTAAATGATGGATATGACAACCTCACACTTTACGCACTGGCAGGTCTTTGTCTCATCGAATCTGCCATTCTCTTTTTCTGGAGGTTGAGATCATGAGTAAGCTTGGAAGTAATATCCCAGTTCATGCAGAAAACGTGACATTCACGTATTCAGGAAATCCTGCACTTCAGAATATCAGTTTTACCATCCAAGAAGGAGAATTTATAGCCATTCTCGGCCCAAATGGTGCAGGTAAGTCAACTCTACTGAAACTGATTGCTGGTTTAATAAAACCGGATCGTGGGGTGCTATCAGTATTCGGAATGTATCCGTGGAGACAGAAAAAAGATGTACTGAAACTGATCGGGTACCTTCCCCAAAGAGAAAACATAGCTCTTGACCTACCTCTTACGGTTCAGCAGGTTTTAACGATCCCTCTCAAATCAATTGGTGTTAGGGTAGAGGAGGAAAGAGTGGAATACCTTCTGAGACTTGTTGGAATGTTCGAAATGAGGGATAAAACATTCAGCGAACTCAGTGGTGGTCAGCAGCAGAGAGTTCTGCTGGCAAGAACTCTGATTAACGAACCCAAACTGCTGCTACTTGATGAGCCATTTAATGGGGTTGATATTCCATCCCAGGAGAAGATAATCGGGCTGCTACAGGAACTTGCTAGGAGAGGTATAACTGTTATAGCAGTTGTTCACAACGTGAATCCACTCTTGCATGAGATAACACGAGTTATGCTTTTAAATAAAAGGCTGATAGCTTTTGGGAGAGCTGAGGAGGTTTTTACAGAAGAGAACATACTCAAAGCTTATGGTGCAAGAATTCCAGTGGTTATCTGCGATGAGGGTTTTGCACATCCACTTTACGGAGACCATCACGGGTGAAAATATGCTTCTTTTGGATGAATTCTTACTGCGAGCGGTAATCTCGAGTGTTGCTATAGCACTTACAGCATCTGTTGCTGGAACACTTACTGTGTTCAGAAAGNCATCATTTCTTGTAGCAGGAGCCTCTCACTCCGCACTCGCAGGAGCATCTCTGGCAGTTCTTCTCAACTCACTGGGTTACGACGTCAATTACTTTGCTATGGCTCTTGTATTTGCAACTTTTGCAGCATTTCTTGCTTCGTACTCATCCAGAAGTGGCGATATCAACACGGGAATAGCTATATCTTTCGCCCTATCTATGTGCCTCACAGCAGTTTTTCTGTCTGCTACCAGGGAGTACGCTTCAAGAGCATGGCAACTCTTTTTTGGCGACCTCCTTCTTCTCTCAGATTCCGATGTTTTTTTGATTCTTGGTTCGACTTCAGTTCTGCTGACANTAACCGCTCTATTTTATCATAAATTCCTCTTCATATCGTTTGATCCGGAAGGTGCAGCAGCCTTTGGTCTCAATATCAGATTGATGGACAATCTGCTTATAACCCTCATATCCATATCTGTCGTTTCAGCAATGAAAGCAGTTGGAGCGATACTCGTCTTTGCAATATTTGTAGCTCCAGCAGCAACAGCGAAGATCTTTGCATCAAAAATTGAATTTGTCTTCTACCTGTCAATGATGATAGCCGGAGGGTGTTTAATGTTTGGTATATTACTCTCTCTCTTCGTTCCCATACCCGCCGGAGCATTTGCAGCGCTTGTAGCATCTCTCATTTATTTTATCTCAGCTTTTAGGTACGGAGCAGATGGATAAATTGGATGGATAAAACAGAAATGGAGAAAGGGTTAAAATAACCTGTGAATCAAAGTGTCGTAATGAGACTGAAACTTTCAGTGCCCATCTTCTTTATCGGTTTCACTCTCCTCATCATCGGCACGTACAGAGCATTCACTCTGCCACCCGTTCACGCCCCTGATATTGCAGAAAATTACAGAATTGTGTTTTTCCATGTTCCATCAGCAATTTCCGCTCTGATAGCATTCGCTGTAACCTTTGCATACTCCATTGCCTTTCTGCGAACTGAGAATTACAGAAACGACATCGTTGCTGTTTCATCGGCAAAATTCGGATTTGTTATGATTACTGCTGCTCTGATAAGCGGCTCTGTATGGGCAAAGGTAGCGTGGAACAGTTACTGGAACTGGGATCCAAGGGAGACGTTCGTGCTTATTCTGTGGTTTGCATACGCTGCCTACTTTGGTCTCAGAGCAAGTATAGAAGAATACTCAACAAAAGCAAGGTTTTCTGCTGTNTATTCAATCTTTGCTTTTGTCACTGTCCCGTTGAGTTACCTCTCATCAATGATATTCATTTCACTGCATCCGACAACTTCCGAGCTAAAGTTCGATGCTGTGAGGGGTTCAACACTTGGAATGATGATTGTGGCCTTTCTCTTTCTTTACACAGCGTACATGTTTATGGACACAAAGTTATCGGAAATTAAAGAAAGAATGGGAGGTGAGTTTTATGGATGACTACACTGCCGTGATGGTTGCATCTTTTATTGTTCTCATCGCTTTGCTCGTAGTTTACCTCACCGTTCTGAAAAAGGCCCTTGAACTGGAAAAGAAAATTTAAGAGGTTTGAGTATGGCTCTATATCCCATTTAATCTTCTTCTTACAGCTGGATTTCTTAANGCGATGTTTTTTAGTGCAGACTCAAAACTTTCATCAGCGGGGACAATTTCTTGTATGAATACACCGGTTCTTCCCACCTCTCTCCTTCTTGTCAGAACTCTAATTCTTTCGTGGACAATGTCAATTGAAATACTGAGAATTCTTGCCACGCCACTTGGGTGCATATCAGTTAGAGGTATCTCTCTGTGTCCATTCTCTGTTGGGAGGATCAAAACGAGTCTTTTATCTACTCCTGGAACTCTTTCCCCATTTTTAATACCATCGTAATCTATACATCCACCAAATCTGTAAAAATCCATTTCTCTTTCTTTCATCCTGACGAGTGGAAAACTCACGGTTGTTGAATCNTCCAGCACCAGCTCGCCCTTGATAGCATAGTTCGGTGTAGCTTGTACTATTCTTCTTTCAACAACCTCAAAACTATCAAGAGAGAGCTCAATTTTGTAAGATGGAAGATGATGTGGAATGAAAATATCGACATCACTCTTTTCATTAACATCTCCCCTCGCGACACTGCCGTATACGATACAATCAATTCCAAACTCGGTGAGGGAATCCATCACCTCTCTTGCTCGTTTTCGCTTTCTCTTCAGGATATCCCACTGTTCTCTTGTGTACTCTATCAATTTTCTCGCCCCAAAAGTGGCTACCCGCCTCATTCCCCCCCTACAGTTTCATCTATCCAGTTTAAGAACTCTCTCAATCCTCTTTCAATTGGTATGGCACAGATGCAGGGTATGGTGTAGCTGTGAATTTCCTTTACTTCATCCCTCACCCTTGGAAAGTTCTCTGATCGCGTTTTGACGATCATTGCGTACTCTTCTGCCTCTTCTACCTTACCCTCCCACCAGAAATAGGATTTAATTGGAAAAATGTTCACACATGCCGCAAGTTTTTTCTCAACAAGATGTCTGGCGATTCTTTCAGCTTCCTCTTTCGATGATGCAGTAATGTAGATGAAATTATGCATGACTGAAGTTCGCTGCATGCATAAAAAACTACTTCTTTTTCCTCCTCACCACCACTACGTCTCCAAGAGTTGGAGTAAGCTTCGACCTGCCAAGTTCCACTTTGACTTCAGGTACCTTTTCTCTGAGCCTTATTCCGAAAAGTTTTTCAAGTTTCTCCACAACTTCCGGTTCCGGAACGATTTCTGCATTCTCTATCTTCTTGATCAGAGATTCCTTCTCCTGAATCTTCTTTGCAAGCTGTTCCTGACTCCATCCTCTTTTCTCTCTTTCTCTTCTGACAATGAGGTGATAGTTTTCAAGCATCTCTTCCGTGAATTCTATTTTCGTTGAGTATGGCTTTCTCTTTTTAAGAACAACTTTCCTGAATCCCGGCTGTGTAACAGTAGAGGGTTTCTCACTTCCATACTGTCTGCAGGATGCACATACTGTAACTTCACTTCCCTCCACAACAACCCTGAATCCCTTGCCCCTAATCTCTCTCCCACAAATTTCGCAATTCATGCTACCACCAGATGCCCAATAAGTTCTTATAGGGGTAATGATATATAGTTATTTGGAGGCTTCCGGAAGGAGAGGTAGAAAACATGAGCGATAAGGAGATACAATATCTCATCGAGAAATTAAAAAATCTCGAAGAAGAGTATCACAAACTTAGAGAACTCTACCGGAGACTTGAAGATGAAAAAAGATTTATCGAAAGTGAAAGAATTAGATACGAACGAGAGGTAAGGAGATTAAGAAGTGAAATTGAACGCCTGCGCTCACCCCCCTTACTTGTTGGTGTTGTCTCAGACGTTCTTGAAGATGGAAGAATTATCGTTAAAAGCTCAACAGGTCCCAAATTCGTGGTTTATTCATCCCAATATATAGATGCGAATGAACTCAAACCAGGTGCAAGGGTTGCTTTAAATCAGCAAACCCTTGCAGTTGTGAATGTTCTTCCCACACCAAAAGATCCAGCAGTATATGGATTTGAGGTTGAAGAAAGACCGAATGTTACATATCAGGATATTGGCGGGCTTGATGCCCAGATCGAAGAAATAAAAGAGGCTGTCGAACTTCCAATGCTTAAACCGGAACTTTTTGCGGAGATTGGTATTGAACCACCAAAGGGTGTGCTGCTTTATGGCCCACCAGGAACCGGTAAAACTCTGCTTGCAAAGGCTGTCGCTCATCATACAAAAGCAACTTTCATCAGGGTTGTTGGCAGTGAGTTTGTTCAGAAGTACATAGGTGAGGGAGCAAGACTGGTACGAGAAGTTTTTCAACTGGCCAAAGAAAAGGCACCCTCAATAATATTCATAGATGAGATTGATGCCATCGCTGCGAGGAGAACCAACAGTGATACGAGTGGCGATAGAGAAGTACAAAGGACGATGATGCAACTTCTTGCCGAACTTGATGGATTCGATCCGAGAGGTGATGTTAAGGTGATTGGAGCCACGAACAGGATAGATATACTTGACCCCGCTATACTCAGACCAGGAAGATTTGACAGAATAATTGAGGTTCCAATGCCAGGATTTGAAGCAAGAATTCAGATATTCAAGATACACACCAGGAAAATGAAACTTGCCAGTGATGTGAATTTCACAGAACTTTCGAGATTAACGGAGGGCGCAACAGGTGCAGACATTAAAGCAATAGCAACAGAAGCAGGAATGTTTGCATTGAGAGAGGAGAGAACGACTGTTACCATGATGGACATGATAAAGGCAATAGACAAGGTCCTCAAAAAGGAGTCACCAATTCCAGATCTCAAGGGGGTCATGTTTGTTTGAAGCAGCCCGGAAGCCTCCACCAATGATCCACAGATGATACCCAAAATCATACTCCTCCTTCTTGCTGTTTCCTTTCCCCTTTTTTACCAAATCAAGGTTTTCAAGCGTTTGGGTCTGGAACTTCATGAGGCGGGAGCAATTCTCCTGCTTCCGTTCGTCTTACTCTGGTTGCCTCCTCTAAAAGTCGCCGAATACAAGGGTGTACTTCTCTATGTGAGTCTGACAGGATGCTTACTTCCTTTTTTTATTTCTCTTGGATTTGTTTACAGTGGAAAAATATCCATCCTCAAATTTCTGGGTGGGACTGCAATCATAGCTTTCATAACCTATTTTGGTTCTTACGCTCAGGCAGAAGTGGGAGTGGTTGTGAGGACTGTTATTCTTGTTCCATTCATCGCTTCCTACTATGCTCTCAGAATCGCTGAGAGAGGTGAACCTGCTCCACTGGCATATTCAGTTGCGACCATAGGCACTCTTATAGGTGCTGATGTCCTTCGAATGCACGAACTGGTCAGAGCACAGATTGGAGCAGAAAACTCTCTGATGGTTGCAATTGGGGGCGGGGGTATTAGGGATGCAATTTTTATTTCTGGGACAGTTTCAGTGGTTCTGTGTCTGCTGTTCATGTTATATGCCATTGTAAGTTCACCAGAAAATGAACTGGGTTCTGAGATGTCAGTAAAAACAGAAGGTAAATCCTCTTCAGATGACAGGAAAAAGATCGTTACAGAGAAGAGTTGGGAATGGGAATACAATAAAAAAGATTAAAAAGCAGTGCCCGAACTAAGGCTTAGATGGAAATAGGCTGCATGGTCATTTCTCACAAGAAAGCCAATGTAGAAGAGATAGAGAGGGTATGGTCTGAAAAGAGAGATGAGATAGCTGCAAAAATTATTTCAAATCCGCACATATCTGAATTTGCCTATATTTTTACCTGTAACAGGTTCGAAATTTATGTCGCCGGGAGAGATGTTGAAAGCTATCTCCGCTCTCTCTCTTCCCAACTCGATATAGAGGAGATAGTCGAAGTAAAAATAGGTGACAGATGTCTTGAACACTTACTCAGAGTTACGTCTGGACTTGAGTCAATGATGATCGGAGAAGAACAGGTTCTTGGGCAGGTCAGAAGATACTACAATCAATGCAGAGACGCGGGAATGACCGGAGAAGTCCTTGATAGAATTTTCTCCAAGGCCATTCAGGTTGGAAGGAGGGTGCGGAGGGTTACCAGGATCTCGAGAGGTTCGGTGTCTATAGGTTCTGCTGCAGTTGAACTCGCAGAGAAGAAACTTGGAAGTTTGAGAGGCAAAAAGGTTCTTCTGGTTGGAGCAGGAGAGATGGGAACTCTTGTTGCAAAAGCTATAGCCAACAAAGATGTGAAAGCGGTTCTGATNGCGAATAGAACATTTTCAAAAGCAAAGGAACTTGCAGAAAAAATTGGTGGAATAGCAGTAAGATTCGATAGTCTGGATAAGTATCTCAGAGAGTGTGATATTGTTATATCTGCCACTTCTGCTCCACACACAGTAATTTCAAGAGAGAGTGTGGAAAAAGCGATGCGTCACAGGAAAAAACTCATTCTGATTGATATTGCACTTCCAAGAGATGTTGACGAAACCGTGAGGGAAATAGAGGGCGTAGAACTTCTGACAATAGATGATCTCAGAACAATCAGTGAGAACAATCTAAAGAAGAGATTGAGTGAGGTGGTAAAAGCAGAAGAGATAATCAGAGAAGAGCTTAAGCAGCTAAAATTACTTCTGAAAGATATAAGAGCTGCAAGAGCCATAGCAATGATGTATTCTGCTGCAGAAAAGTACAAAAGGGAGGAGATAGAGGAGCTGTACTCCAAACTCGTTTCCAGATANGGAGTGGATGAGAAAGTTAAGATTTTACTTGAGGACTTTGCCAATTCTCTGATCAAAAAATTCCTTAGAATGCCTACCGTTAGACTTAGAGAAGCTGCGAGAGACGGTAGACCCTACGTAATTGATGCAGTAACATTTCTTTTTGATGATGAGCGTGATAGACATGTTTCCGAAGANGAGATTGAGGAGACTGAGAAAAGAGAACCTGAGAGAGTTATTCAGGGAGGTTAAACTGAGTAAAGAGGATCTGGTAGTACCCGTTTTTGTTGATGAGAATATAAAAGACAAAAAGCCCATCGAATCGATGCCCGGTTACTATCGCGTTTCGGTCGACGGAATTGTGGATGAAATAGGTAGCTGTTTGGAGAAGGGTCTGAAGGCGTTTATAATTTTCGGAATACCATCCTGGAAAGACGAAATTGGTTCATCTGCATTTGCAGAAGATGGTGTTGTGCAGAGAGCTGTCAGAAATACAAAAAGAGAGTTTGAAGATGCGGTGATAATAACTGATGTTTGCCTCTGCGAATACACAACCCACGGTCACTGTGGTGTTGTTCGAGGNGGTGAGATTTTGAACGATGAAACACTTCCGATACTCGGGAAGATAGCTGTCAGTCATGCAGAGGCTGGAGCGGACATAGTTGCACCTTCAGGGATGATGGACGGAATGGTGAGGAGCATAAGAGAGGCACTGGATGATGCAGGATTTGAAATGGTTGCTATAATGAGCTATGCTGCAAAATATGCGTCAAATTTTTATTCTCCGTTTAGAGAAGCTGCGGAGAGTGGATACAAATTTGGAGATAGAAAAAGTTACCAGATGGACTTCCATAACTCCGATGAGGCTCTTGTAGAAGTTGAACTTGATTTAAAAGAAGGTGCAGACATAGTTATGGTAAAACCAGCTCTACCCTACCTTGACATCGTAAGAAGGGTTAAGGAGAAGTTTGCAGTTCCCACAGCGGCCTATAATGTTAGTGGAGAGTACAGCATGATCAAGGCAGCAATCGAGAGGGGATGGTTGAGCGAGGACGTAATCTACGAGATACTCGTTTCCATCAAGAGAGCTGGAGCTGACATCATAATATCATACCATGCCAAGGAGGTAGTAGAGCTGTTGTAGTGTTGTACTCAAAATCTCCATCCGCCTCTGCGTTCAAAGAAGTAGAGGAAGATACTTCCTGATACGAGGATTATGCCCGCTATGGCAAGCGGATTAAGGCTTATCCCTTCTACACTTCTCAGTTCAACAAAATAACTCCCGGTTACATTGCCAGCAATCACTCTGAAATTGTTACCTGAAAAGCTTCGGATTCCCATGTCAACCAGATTGGGTGACATTTTCACTATCTCAGCGGTTGTGAACAGCATAACAGAGCTTTTCTGTTCAACAACTCTTTCAAATCGGTTGGATGGGAGAGTGTACTCCATCATTATCTGTCCGCTTGAATTTTCAGCCACGAGAAGGTCTTTAAAGATTATCTGATGTGCTGTGTGAGAGTAATTGATAAAACTGAGTGTTGAAGAGACAACTTTCAGGTTCCTGTGTTCAGGAATCGGGATCGTTAGGTTTCCTTCAAAATTTACATTAAATTTATTTTTTATTATTATAAGATCACTCACCTCAAGTCCTTTTCCTGAGGGATAGATCAATGTATGGTATGAAATGGAGAGCATATGTGGATCCGATGAAAAAGCAAGGTTGAATCTCAGAATTGTATCTCCACTAACCGTTACGCGTTTTGTGAACGTCAGATTTCTTGCCTCCAGGTATGCAACATAACTTCCATACGGCAGCACAATTTCAGTTGAATTTCTGAAATTAGTTGAATATGTGAAGTTAGCATTTGAATTTACAAGAGTTAACTTCACAAAGTCATCGTAGTTGTCAACCAGTACTGTCAGAACACCATTTTGAGGTGAGTTCTGGATAGCCTGGGATGGGTAGGCTGATATCACAAAAGCCAGAATGAAAATTAGCAGGCTTCTCAAAATGTTTCCTACAGATTTGCGTGATGATTTAGGATTCATGCAGTCACTTGGCGAGGGGATTAAAAACTATTCTGTACTTCTTTCTATGACTCTCCACTCAACATCTCTGCCTTTTAGATGGTCGGAGATGGATATGATGGATGCTATCTGAAGTAAAAGAAGATAAATCGTGAAACCCGCAATAAGCTTCAGTTTTTCTAAACTTCTGTAGTGCCAGAGTATTAAAGGTGGACTCAGAATTAATGCGAGTGGAAGAAAAATGATTGGTAAATACGTGAGTGTCAGCAGTAGAAACCATTCGAGTCTGACTTTAAAATCAGTCCTGCTCATAAGTTTTCTGTGCCTCCATAGCTGAATGCCTCCATAATACCATCGCCTTCTCTGGCTCAGAAAATCGCTCCAGCTCAATGGTGACTGCTCATATAGTTTTGTGTCAGCAAGACAGGCTTTCATACCTCTTGCGTACATTCTCGTGGTAAAGTCAGTGTCCTCCACAAGAACATCCTCTGAAAGTCTCTCTTTCATCAGAATTTCAGCTCTGAGTACNCCAATTAGTCCATTAAAATGTTTAAAAAACGTCCTTGAAAGAAGAAAATTCATTAGACGATACTCGGCCTCAACCGTTTCAGAAACAAGATTCCTTGCGTTGTTTACGTATCTCTTGCCTGAAGCTATGAAGCATTTTNCACACGTTTCAAGCTCCCTGACACATTTTACAATAAAGTCCTTTTCAGGACGGGAATCAACGTCGAAAATGGCTATGTAGTCTGGATTAAAACTTCTCAAATTACTAACACCATCATTTATAGCACCAGCTCTTTTTCCTCTTCTATTATCTCTGAGAAGAAATTCTCCNCCCTCTTCAGCAACTACTCTCCATCTTTCATCGTTTTCCCCATTTGTGTCGATCACGTAGAGAAGTCTGTATTCAAAACCACCCCAGTCGAGATTTTTCAGATGTCTTACACTGTTAAGAATTAGTTCTTCTTTCTCAAATGGTGCAACAGGAACGATTACGGCTATCTTCATTTGTTACCCAAGCATTTCTGCTATTATCTTTGCAGTTTCACCAGGATCTGCTCTTCCTCTTGTTTTTTTCATCACCTGACCAACCAGAAAGTTTAGTGCCTGCTTTTTTCCGTTTCTGTAATCCTGAACGGCTTTTGGATTTTCCTCGATGGCTTCTCTGCAGAATCTGATAACTTCTTCCTTTGGTATTGCAAAAAGACCTTTTTTCCTTATTATGTCATCAATTTCTCCACCTCTGTCAAGTTTCGTTCTTATAACCTCGATAACNCCCTTCTCGGTTATTCTATCATCGAGGAAATANTTCAGGAGCTTTGCAAATTCTTCCGGNCTGAAAATCTTAAAGCAGGTGTCAAAATTCCAGTCTCTGTAGTTCAGTTCACCTCGCAAGATATCCACAACCCAGCTAGCAGCAGTCTTCGGGTCTATCAACTTGGCAACTCTCTCAAAGTAGTCAGCCATCCTGACATCGAGAATCAAAACCTTCGCGTAGTTATCTCCAATTCCATATTCAGATTTTAATCTCTCTCTTTTCTCTTCTGGCATTTCAGGGAGTGATCCGATAACCTCTTCAAGAATTTCTGAAGTGTAAACAGGAACGAGATCAGGCTCAGGGAAGTAACGGTAGTCCTGTTCCTCTTCTTTACTTCTGAGAGTTACAGTGATATTTTGAGCTTCATCAAAGTGTCTGGTTTCCCTGACCACAGTTCTACCCCTTTTCATCAGATTTTTCTGCCTCATTATTTCGTAACTGAGAGCTCTCTCAACACCCTTAAATGAGGAGATGTTCTTGATTTCAACACGTCCCCCTCCCCTGATTGAGACNTTCGCGTCGACTCTCATAGCTCCCTCNAGGTCACCGTCAAAAACTTCCAGATATTCTANAATTATTCTCAATTTATTTAAAAAGAGTCTTGCCTCTTTTGGGGAATTCATCACGGGTTCAGTTACTATTTCGAGCAGTGGCGCACCACTTCTGTTGTAGTCAATGAGAGAGTATTTTGCTGCAGTTATTGTCCCTTTGTAAGTCAGTTTTCCCGGATCCTCCTCCATGTGTATTCTTTTAAGAGTTATTTTTTTCTCTCCATCTTCCGTCTCAATTGTGAGATATCCTCCGAGAGCGAGTGGCCTGTCGTACTGACTGATCTGGAAGCCCTTTGGAAGATCTGGATAAAAATAATTTTTCCTGTCAAATACCGTAAATGATTGAACTTCTGCATTCAATGCCAGTGCAACCTTTATAGCTGCTTTAACGGCTTCTTTGTTTATAACAGGCATGGCTCCGGGCATTCCCAGGCAGACAGGACATACGTGAGTATTGGGAGGGCTTGAATGATAGTCAAGAGGACATGAACAGAATAATTTCGTTCTTAATTTGTTGAGCTGAACGTGAACTTCCAGACCTATTATCACATCATCCATGAATGACGCAATTTTTAAGAGATTAAAAAGGTTGTGAAGATTGTGGTCACAGATGAAGAGACAACAGGAGTCATCAGGAATCACAGGCGAGANGTTATGAGATGGTCGGTGAAAATTGGNCAGGATGTGAACTGGAATCTCAAAATGAAGTTTTTCGTTCTCCCTGACAGACCGACGCCACACTACATAATGAAAAGAGGGAGCACACAGATCTGGGTAAGGGGAGTGAGAGTGTCAGGTAGATTACTTCCAGTGGTTACTTGGATGGATGACAAAAAGAATCTTGTTATTGAGATTCCGGGATACGATCCTTCAGAGATCTCGACAATTGAAAAAGAGGAGATAGAAAATAAACTAATGGCTTTCTTTGGATTGAGAGACGTTGAAAAACTCTACAGGTTTATGGAGAAAGACGAGATCCTGAGAGATTTGAAGGAGAAATACAGCGGTTTTGGAAGAGCTGGACTGATGTCATTCACAGTGTTTGAGGGTGTGATTAAGGCCATAATCCAGCAGCAAATATCATTCCTGGTTGCAGAGAAAATTACCGCAAGGCTNGTGGAGAGGTATGGCTCAAAAGTTGAGGGTGAGAACGTCATCGCCTATGACTTTCCGACTCCCGAGCAGATAGCTCAGCTTCGAATTGAAGATCTCAGGAATTGTGGTTTGAGCCAAAGAAAGGCTGAATGTGTCATCACGATCTCAAAAGATGTTGAAAATGGGCTCGATCTCGAAAATCTCAGNAACATGAATGAAGATGAGGTACTGGAAATCCTCACGTCTTTCAAGGGTGTGGGCAGGTGGACAGCTGAACTCGTTATGGCAGGAGTTCTGGGTTTTAATGTCATACCTGCAGATGATTTGGGGATTAGAAGGGCGATTTCAAATATATTCTTCAATGGAGATCTGCAGGATGCAAAAACTGTAAGGGATTTTGCTCTTAGTAGATTTGGAGAATTTACCCGTGATATAGTTTTTTACCTTTTCCTTGTGGACAGGCTTGCTCGGTAGANTNTGTCATTACCCCTTCAGGTCACCTGTAAACAGCAAAAATTTAAACTGTGGTGCATAAAATAGATCGATGGAAACGCGATCTTCAAGCTGGGATAAGTTCAGCAAGAACATTGAAGCGAGCAGGGAGTATCATGCAAGATACCACATGGCAGTGGCGAATCCGGTTAGGAGAAAGATACTTCGGAAAATATCCGAAGGTAAAAGCGAGAACGAAATTATCAGTGAACTCGGTATCTCCTCTGAGGAGCTAAAATACCATCTTAGAATTCTGGAACGAGGTTTTTGTATTGTTAAAACGCACAATAACACGTGGAAATTAACAAAGGAGGGGGAAGTTATTGACCACCTCTGAAAGGAAATTGAGAGTGGTTATTGCTCAGCAGAGAATTTTGCCTGATAGAGAAGTCAATATAATGAAGGGTCTCAGCCTTGTAAAGCGTGCCATTCAGGTTAAAGCGGATCTCGTTGTTCTCCCAGAGGTTTTCAACACTGGCTTTTACAAACACAACTACGAGGAGGTGGAGAACAAACTTGAGGATGAGCTGGAGCTACTTTTGAAACTCTCGGAAACTCGGGATATGGTTATAGTGGCAGGAGTAGCAGAAAGGNATCAGGAAGATCTCTACAATTCTGCTGTAGTAATTCACAGAGGTGAAATTAAAGGGATATACAGAAAAACGCATCTTTTTCCACTCACCTCTGAGCGAAAACACTTCAAAGCAGGTAACAGGCTTGAAGTTTTCGACACTCCCGCTGGAAAGATCGGCATTCTCATATGTTATGAAATAAGATTTCCGGAACTTGCACGAAAACTGGCAAGAATGGGGGCAGAGATAATTGCGGTTCCAGCAGAATTTCCAAAACAGCGTATAGAACACTGGAAAGTACTTTTACAGGCAAGGGCAATAGAAAATCAGCTTTTTGTGGTTGGTGCAAATTGCGTTGAAGGCGATCTTGACTATGGCGGCCACTCCATGCTCATTGATCCAGAGGGTAATGTGCTTGTGGAAGGAGGTGACTTTCAGGAAGCCATGATGGCGGACATAAACCTTGATGAGGTTGAGGAAATCAGAAAGAAGTATCCGTTTCTTAATGATCTAAGAACAGATGTCCTGCGGTAGCTCACTTCGAAAAATGAGNGTGTTAATTCTAAGACCCGAACATCAACTTGGTCAGACACTGGAAAAACTACGGAATGAGGGTTTTGAAGCCTTTGGGTGTCCTTTTATAAAAATCGAATATCTTGATTTTCATGTTCCTGAACATGAATACGCGATAGTAACGAGCCAGAATGCTGCGAGGGTTGTAGTTGAAAGAGGTATAAAACTCGAAAAAGTTGTAGCAATTGGCAAAAAAACTGCTGAAGTTCTTAGAAGAGCGGGATACNATGTCGAGACGCCATCTCAATATGACTCGTCCACGCTTGTGAGGGAGTTCATGAACACTCTGAAAGGAAAAAGAGTGGTGGCTATACGTAGTGATGCTGGAAGTGACGAACTCACAAAACTTTCAGAGGTGTCAGACTTCAGTGAGATTACTGCTTACAGAATAATCAAACTGAAAGGTGAAAAGCAAAGAGAGGCTGTTAAAAATGCTGCAGAAGGTTTTTACGACGTGATTGTTTTCTCGAGTAGCTTGATAGCCCGTAATTTTATTGAACTTTGCCATGAGATGGAAATTAAAAATATTCTGGCAAAAGCTGTTGCAATAGGTCCTCCAACAGCAAAAATTCTGAGAAATTTTGGTATAAATCCCTTAATGCCCGATGAATACACCTTTGATGGAATTGTCAGACTCCTCAAACATCTCGAGAGCTGTATCAGTAATCAGGATTGACATGGATGCATATGAAGCTACAATCCGAGCAGATGCAAATTCCCGATGTTTACATTCTTTAAATACTTTTTCGCAGCTCTGTAACATGAAAACACCTGTTCTTTCGGCGTTACTGGTAGATCTATCAGCCTGTGATCTGGATGGAATATCAGAAGGCTGTAAGGAATTTCATCACTTAAAGACGCTATAAATCTGGCGATGTTCTCAACTTCCATCTCATCTACATAGTATGGAACAAGGAGCGTTGTTGCGGAGATAACCTCAGGATATCTTTCAGCTATTTTGACAAAGTTCTCCCTCACCCTTTCATTGTCTCTCCCTGTAAGAAGTTTGTGAAGATGTGGGTTCCAGGCTTTTAAATCGAATTTTACAGTACCCTCACTTTTCTGACTGAGCTCAGCNGCTTTTAGAGCAAGAGATGTATTTCCTGCCCCATTCCATTCCCAGCATATCATCAAGTCACTTTTCATTTCAATTGCTTTCCTACTGAATTTCAGAGCGAATGGTAACTGCGGCTCAGGGGAACCACCAAAGTGACATATACACCTGACTCTTTCAACCATAGCAGCTTTAAGAAGTTCATCAAGATCAACGATGGGGGCACGCTCTATCAACTTGTGCGTCCAGTTTTGACAGAAAAGACAATCGAAGTTACATCCATAGTAGAAGACTGCAAGATTTGTTCCTCTCAGCTTGCTTCCTTTACAGAACCAGGCATTGCAGCAGTTCGTCGGTAAAGGATCCTCATAGTACTGGAGAGTGCCATACACGGGTTTTCCACACAGTGCTACTTCATTACACTCATTGCTGCACAATTTACACTTAATTTTTTGTTTTTCTTTTCCAAATTCAGATGGGACATGCAGCTGACTGGCTATATCTACTGCTCTCTCCGTTCTTGCACACTCAGGGCAGAGAGGTATTGACTTTGTGAAAAGGTTCCTTCCACACTCACACTTCATTGGCATGNTTCAAATTAATTTAATTTACAGGATTAGATAAAAAAGCTGTTTTTATGCTCCTCATTTCTCTGCACAGCAACAAGAGTTGCCAGAAGATTTTCTGCAATCATTCTGAGCTTTCTGAGTTCCTGATAAAATATGGCATAGGTTGAAAAGGAGTCGCTGCATGGAAAATCGTAGCTCAAAAGGGGGCAACCTTGACACTCAAAATCAATGTGTTTTTCACAAAATGGGGTCATCTGAAGAGTAACTTCTTCAATCTCTCGCAGTGCCTGAATTATAGATTCCCACTTCCTTATAACAACCTCGCTTTCTGTCATACCTTCTTCAACGTCTTTTCTCGCATCTTCGTATGTGTAGAGTTCCACTTTTTTCATTCAAATCCACCCCACCTGATTGACAATCTTTACAGCGATTATTCTTTCCCACACCCCTCGCATTAAGGACTAATAAGCGTTTTCGATTGAGGGTAATTAAAGGTTTACCAGAGTGGCCACTCTCTTTTTCCGGCAATTTTCTTGCCGACGCTGTCGATCCACTTTTCAAGTCCTTCCATTCCCTCCTCTGCAATAACTTCAGCAACTTCCTTCTTAAGAGCTGTAATTCGCACGATATTGAGAATTGTGTAGGCGAATGAACCATAGATAAAGCTCCAGTAAATCGCAAGACCTATAACAGCAAAGGTGAGTAATACACCAATGAGTGGATCCGCGTGTGGTATGTATGTTATAAACTGTGGCCACCACTCTGGATCTCTGAAAAGAAGATAGTAGTTCAAAAGAGACAGTATTCCAAAAACTACAGCTTTTGGTAAGACATCTCTTCTGTCAACAAATCGTCCATCCACAGCAAGTCCAAGTACTCTCGCTTGGGCGAGTTTGCTTCTCACGCTCATCATTGGGATAAGGACAATCGGAGTTACCGATAAAAAAGCAACGGCCATGATTGGGAGAATTAGTGCGTCAAATATTCTCACCAGGCTTTCATCCATTGATATCCAGCCAAGGTCAAGCAGTATGCCCGGTAAAGCACATGCTCTGCTTAGAGATACGAGCATCATTACAACTCCCATCGCAAGTTTAACGAAGTACGGTCTGACATAAGTTGTTCCAACAGCTCCTATCTGTACACCGAAAAGAGACCCTGCAAGAATTAGAACTGTCATGCGGAAGTCAATAGCTCCCATGAAGTATGCGAAGCTGAATGATCCTGTTGAACCCATTGCAAACGCAATTCCGAGCTCAGTTCCACTTGCAACAAAGCTCGGCGCACCNATTATGTAGATCATTGAGGGCACACCAATAAATCCTCCTACAGCTATGGTGGCTGCAAGAAATCCCGTGCCAAAACCGGGCAGAATTGTGAGCCACAAGGACTGTCTTCTACCAGCAATTTTGAAATGGATTATTGGGGGAATTTTTATTTTTTTCTCCAGTTTCTCCGGAAGTTTGGGTTCTACATCTCTTATTCCCTCTCTTCTCGCTTTTATCACATCTCTCAAACAGAGTCCACCGACAGTTGGTAGCACAATCAGGAAAGCCAGAGTCGTATAGAGATCGGTTCCTGACGGTCCTAAAGCTTCCAGTATGATCATGCGCACCTTGATTCCAGCCTGTACACCAATAACTGCCGAAATTATCATCACAATGGCAAGTTTTGGATCAAGATGTCCAATCTTGTATCTCCTGTAAGCTCCCACCATCGCTTTCGGAAACTTGTGACACATGTTACTGGCAACAGCGATATCTCCCGGAGCACCAAGTGACATCATTCCCGGAGTTAAAACAAATGCTCCACCACTACCTATAAATCCACTGAGCATACCACCAAAAAAGCCGAGAGCGAGGAGAAATAGTACCTCGAATAACCCTATGTGAATAAACATATCAGGGGTCATGATTGCACCGGGAGTTGCAAAACCACCCATTTCGTTTCCCCCAATTTTTACTATCATTTATTTACTTTTAATAACTTACGAAATTTCATCTCCTCTAATAGTGATATTTCTTAATTAAGGCATCAGAGTGAATCATATGTAATAATAAGTTATGACAGTTCTATAATTTCTTTCCAGAATATCTCCTGAGAATTAAAAATACGAGAATGAACGCAATTAGTGAGGGGATGGTATAACTTGGATTGTAACTGGAATTGAAGTTGATAGAATCTAAACTCTCAGCTCCATCCAAGATACTCTCGAATGCAAAGTCTGCTGCTTTCTTACTCGAAANCAGCACACCGACTTCTCTGTTCAATTTCAAACCGTAAAGATTCATGTTGGCAGAAGTTATCAGCAATCTATCATCAGCTACGATGGCTTTCCCGTGAATCCTATTATCGAAAAGTACGTTCGCTCCAACTGCCCTGAGTTTGTCCACCTCTTCCTTATCAGCATATTTTCCGTTCACTACGAACATTACTTCTGCACCATTCCGGGCAGCAAGCTTAATACTTTCAAGGAGAGGTGATTTCTCTGTATACCAGTCAAAATCCACGTATGGTGCCATTATCAGAAGTCTCTCTCTGGCTGAAGAAATCAGATCAAACACTGGATTACAATCAGGAAGAATGAAGAGAATTACATCTGCTTCCACTTCAATAAGTTTTTCACTACCTGAAACTTCTCCAGTTGACCAGATGGAGCACTGAGCAGGTTTTGAAGTCTCGAATCTGAGGTCGTTTTCCAGAACTCTTCTGAGAGTTTGAGAAATGACTTCACTGCTAAATTCAACTATGAACCCCTTTTTCGCAAAAATCCAGTTTTCCGTTGTCAGAATGACAGATTCGTTTTTCACGGCAAATTTATAGTGGAAATTTCTGTATGAGTTAGACGATAGGAAGTGGACATTCTCGACTTCAAGTTCTCTACAGGGCACTGAACCCACTGGAGAAGCGTCGACAAAGAGCTCAGATGGAGTGAATTCGGCTGCAAAGGTATAACTGGCAATTCTGTATCCATCGGGGAGTCTGTAACTGGAGGGGGTCGCTATCAATCTTATCCTAACCCTGTCATTCACACATTCAAAATCGCTCCAGTCCTCGTATCTAAAATCCCACCCATCACCATGTCTATAATAGATGACACCATCATCAAGGTAAAATGAGTAGTTAAAACAGTGTCTTTCAGTTTTATCCAGCAGGCATATTTCTTCACCTCTATTTGAAAGTGCGAATCGGGGTGGAAATTCGATGTCCGCTTTCTCACCAAAGTGTAGTTTAAAAGCTGTTTTGTTTTTTGCCGCAATATGCATTCCCTTACCGGCTATGATCTTCCCTTCTCCATCAGAGAGGGTACAATTCGTTGCACATGAGAATTTTATGTATTCTGCCTCATCACTGCCGTATGGATTTGGACAAATTTCCAGAATTTGAGAGATCGAACCCTGTGCTGGGAGTATTAAAAATAAAACCAGAATGGAGAGCGTTAGGAGTCTACTCAGCATCATCAATTTCGTTTTGAAGCTCAGTTCTTAGTTCTCCAATTGTTGCAACTTTTTCTGCAACAACATTATGCTGGTGAATACTTTCTTCGTTTTCCTGTCTGAAAACCACAATTATACTGTCTGGTGCAGAAGGAAAAGCCTCAAGAATTTTTACAGCCATAGCTCTTACGCTGTCTTCCACAAATTTCGGATTCAGATGGGCTCTTTCCACAACTTCAAGTTCGTCCTCTCTCTTNAGTATCTCATAAGTTTCGTAACTCATGGAAGATTTGGCTATTTCAATCAACTTTGTTATTGGAACCGTAAACTCATCTGTAACCTGGATCTTTATGGTGGCTCTTCCTCTCTGATTGTGTGTTGCTACTGGCACAGCATCGAGAATCCTCTCTGCCTCTTCTCGCCTGTATCCCATTGCCAGAAGGCTTTCAAGAGATTTTGCTTTTACCAGTTCCTGGGCGCAGGGACAGGCTGTTATTCCGGTAACTTCTACACCGACAAAAACAAGTTTTCTGCNGTTTCTTGATATAACGGCTTCGCTGAATATTTTTACCACTTCCTGTGTTCTCTGACCAGTTTTCGGTGTTCTTTTTCTCATAATTAGGTCAGATGCCATCCTAACCTCTGCTTTTGTTGCATAATCGTGCTTTTCGAGGAGTAACTTTGAAAGTTCCACAACCAAATCTTCAATGTTTTTAATCGGCTTGGAGGTGAGGTTTTCTATGACTTCATCAATTACTTCAAAATTTCTGCTCAAATTTACACCTTTTTGATAAGAAGGGAGATCAACAAAAACATCAAAGGATGAGATCAGTATTATAGGCCTTTTGCCTTCCCTGACCACCTGAACAAGCTTTCTAATACCTGTTGCTCCAACTCTGCTGAGACCAATTGGCACATCGGGTTTGAGTACCTGAATATCTGGAAGCATAATTTCTCCTTATCTGGACTATTTTTGTTCTTTTCCATGTTTTATTCAAAATGATTTTTAATTTTTGTTTTTAGTCTTTTCTTGGTTTTTATGGGCAAACTGGTTACTGGGTGACCATTTACATTGTTCTTGCTCTTCTACCTTCAACCTGCTCAAAAAATTGAAAGTCTGAGCTGAGGATGCCGGTCGAGTATGTGCTATGACGTCATCATGAAGAATCTACTCACTCTATCTTCCTGGAGAGTAAAGCTATTATTTAACCTCGACTTCATTCTCCCATGGCAGAGAAAGTTGATAGAATAGTGTCTGTTAACAGATACAGATGTGCTTACTGTGGTGCGTGTGTTGCAGTCTGTAACTTTGGAGCAACGGAATTAATTGAGACTTATCTTGTGATTGACGAGCAGAAATGCACGGGCTGCATGATATGCGTTAAAACATGCCCCGTTGGTGCACTGACTCCTGTTGAATGTTAGGAGGTGTGCTGGATGAGAGTTTATGACGTTATCGTTGTGGGAGCAGGTCCAGCTGGTAGCATGGCTGCAAAAACTGCTGCCGAAAAAGGGTTGGACGTCCTTCTTGTTGAGAAAAGACAGGAAATCGGTACACCTGTTAGATGTGCTGAGGGAATAAGTAAAACTGGGGTAGAGCGATTCCTTGAAATAGACAAGAGGTGGATCGCTGCAGAGGTTGTGGGAGCTAAAATCTACGCCCCTGATGGAACTGAGGTCCTCATGTCAGCAGAAATGGCTGGTAGTGAAGTTGGATACGTTCTTGAAAGGAAAATTTTTGATCGGCATATCGCAAGACTTGCTGCAAAAGCTGGCGCAGAGGTGATAGTTAAAACAGCGGTGACAGGTTTTGAAAGGGTGAATGGGAAGTTAAAGGTAAATCTCAGGAAAATGGGAGAAATATGGGAAGTTGGTGCCAAAATATTGATTGGATGCGATGGTGTTGAGAGCAGGATAGGTAGAACTGCTGGAATTATCAGAACACTCAAGCCAAGTCAGATTGAAAGCTGCGCCCAGTATCTCATGACAGGTCTGGATATAGATGAGAGATACACTTACTTTTATCTCGGGCACGATCTTGCTCCGGGTGGGTATGCATGGATATTTCCGAAAGGTGAGGGGGCAGCAAATGTGGGAATAGGGGTTCTTCCTACTATGGCAAAGATGGAAGCAAAAAAGTATCTTGATGCCTTTATAGAGAGGATGAATATTGAGGGAAAGATTGTTGAGTTCGTAGCTGGTGCTGTGCCAATATATGGGGAAATTGAGACAGCTGTAGCAGATAATATAATGCTTGCCGGTGATGCAGCCTATCATGCTGACCCGATAACAGGNGGTGGAATTGCAAATGCTCTTGCGGCAGGATTCCACGCTGGCAGTGTTGCTGCNGAAGCTGTTGAGAACGATAATTTCACCGCTGAATTCCTGAGGAAATACGATGAACTATGGAAAAATGATTTTGGGGTCAAGCTGAGGAGGAATAAGAAGCTTCAGGAGTTCTTCCTGAAGATGGATGATGAGCTCATCAGCAAACTTGCAAGAAGCATNGCAGGTAGAAATCTTGAAGAAATGAGCGTTCAAGCAATCGTTCTGGAGCTTCTCAAGGCACACCCTGAACTCCTGAAGGATCTGCGAGATTTATTTGCTTGAACTTCTTTTTGTGATATGTCAATGTACTGTGGAGATTATTTATGAGTATTCATGAGTCCCGAGTACAACCTCTATTCCGAAAGCCTCTTCAATTAGTCTGGCAACCTCTTCTGGCTTGAAATATGGACAACCTGGTTTTCTGAGCATGCATGTACTCAAATATATCTTATCAGGGGTTATTTCGGAAAGCTTGAGTGTCATTTTGATGTTTGGGATCAAAACGCTGCCCGGACACTCACATCTTATGAATCCCATAACCCTTGATGGCTGGTCAAATTTTCCATCACCCAGGGCTGCAGCTTTTAAACACCTCCACTCTCCGGGACAGCCATATGTTTTATCCATATATGCTCCACAACCAATTATAAAGACATCCATGACAGTAGAGACACTCGTGAGAATATCAAATTTTGGGTTTCCTTTTGCACCTCTTGTCCATCCAAATTTCTTGTCCATCTACTCATATTCAATTGTTGCTGGAGGTTTTGGAGTTATATCGTAAACGACCCTCGCAACTTCTGGTATTTCACCTGTAATTCTCAAAGCTATTTTCTTGAGTTTCTCGTATTCGATGTCGAGAGGATCTGCTGTCATTGCGTCTCTCGAACTGACAGCCCTCACAGCAACGATGTATCCCCAGACTCTGATATCACCTTTGACTCCAGTTGCCTTTCCAATGAGAGCTGCAAAACACTGCCACTTTTCGTATTCTGCCAGTTCCTCTTCGACAATCTTATTGGCCTTTCTAACCACCTCAACCTTCTCCGGTGTCACCTCTCCAACAATTCGAACAGCAAGTCCAGGACCGGGAAAGGGCATCCTTTCTGATATCTCTTTTGGAAGTCCCAGATATCTTGCAACTTCTCTCACCTCATCCTTGTACAGTTCTCTNAGCGGTTCTATCACGTCCTTGAATCTGTATCTTGTGGGGAACCCGCCGACGTTGTGGTGGCTTTTTATACCGCCCTGACTCTCGATTATGTCTGGGTAGATCGTTCCCTGAATCAGGTAGTCAGCTCCGCTCTCCTCGGCAACTCGCTCAAATATTCTGACAAAAAGCTCCCCAACGACTTTTCTTTTTTNCTCTGGATCCTCTACACCCTTCAGCGCTTTAAAAAACTCATCTCTTGCGTCAATAAAAACAAGNCCCATATTTCCAAAGGTATTCTTTATCTGTTCTGGTTCGCCCTCTCTCATGAGNCCTGTATCAACGAATACTGGAATTAGTCGGTTACCTATAGCCCTGTATGCAAGTGTTGCACAAACAGAGCTATCAACACCACCAGAGAGGGCGATGATAGCTTTTCCATTTCCCACTTTTTCTTTTATTTCTTCTATTGCTTTTTCTACAAACTTTTCCACGTTCATNTTCTCTCCTCTTTGAATTTCAGAGCAGCATCTACAAGGCCTATAAATGGCGGGGAGGGTCTGTAGGGTCGAGACTTGAATTCTGGATGGAATTGGGTGGCAAAGAAATATCTTAAACTTGGAAGTTCGAGAATTTCCATTCTCCTTCCTCCATCAGAATATCCACTGAATACAAGTCCTGCTTCTTCCATCATAGGTATGTATTCTGGATTGACTTCGTATCTGTGTCTGTGCCTTTCGTAAATTTTTTCGGAGCCGTAAAGTTTGTGAGCCATGGTATTTCGTTTGACTGTTACCTCGATCTCTCCAAGTCTCATTGTACCACCCAGCTCTTCAATCTCTCTCTGCTCTGGAAGGAGATCTATCACTGGATGTGGCGTTTCAGCAAGCTCGCTGCTGTTGGCATCCTCAAGACCAAGCACACTTCTTGAAAACTCTATAACAGCAAGCTGGAATCCGAAGCATATGCCGAGGAACGGGATGTTGTTCTCTCGTGCATATCTTATAGCTTTTATCTTTCCTTCAGCTCCCCTTCTACCGAAACCTCCTGGAACCAGAATGCCATCAACATCAATCTCCAGCTCATCAAAATTCTCGATTTCTTCACTGTCAACCCATACAGTATTAACTCTGCATCCAACGTGAATACCTGCATGCTTCAGAGCCTCTCTAATGCTCAAATAGGCATCCCTGACGTCTATATACTTACCAACAATTGCAATGGAAATATCTTTGTCGAGTCTCTTCATTCTTTCTACTATCTTCTCCCACTCGCTACCTGCTCTTCGCTTTTCAAGTTTTAGCTTCTCTGCCAGATATTCATCGAGTTTCTCCCTCTTGAATATCAGCGGTACCTCGTATATGTCAGCATCCTCGTCACTGATAACTGCCTCTACGGGCACATCACAGAAAAGGGAAATCTTCTTTTTCGTCCCCTCTTTCAATCTCTCCTTGCACCTTCCAATGATAACGTCTGGATGCAAGCCAAGTTCTCTCAACTCCTTCACGCTGTGTTGGGTTGGTTTTGTTTTCTGCTCACCCCCTGAATCCAGAGGAATGAGAGTTACATGAACCAGAGCAAAATCCTCATCTCGCTCCTCATTGTGCATCTGCCTCACTGCCTCAAGAAACGGCATCCCCTCTATGTCTCCAACAGTACCACCTATCTCAACAAGGCAGATCTCTGCGTTACTCTTTTCCGCAACCCTTCGTATCCAGCTTTTTATCTCATCCGTTACATGGGGGATTATCTGAACGGTTTGTCCCAGNTATTCTCCTTTCCTTTCTTTTTCTATAACTCTCTTGTAGATTTTTCCTGTAGTGACGTTATGCTCGCCTGTCAGCTCAACATCAATGAAACGCTCGTAATGGCCGAGATCAAGATCAACTTCGGTTCCATCCTTAAGGACGTATACTTCTCCATGCTGAAAGGGATTCATCGTACCGGCATCTATGTTGATATAGGGATCGACTTTGATTGGTACGACGCGGTATCCCATTTCCACAAGAAGTCTGCCTATTGAAGCTGCTGTAATACCCTTTCCAAGTCCACTCATTACTCCTCCGGTTACAATTATGTACTTCACACTCTCAACTCCGGAGGTAACATATTTGGAATTCCATCCTCGATCGGGTAGTCCTGTTTACACTTCTTGCATATCAGTTTACCGCTTATAATTTCCTCTCCTTCCTCTTTTTCAACTTCAACGTCCAGATCTGACTTACAAACAGGGCAGGCAAGTATTTCAAGTAACCTCCTTTTCATAAAGTTAAAGACGACGTGAGTAAATAAACGCTTTCCATATTCCATCCCCAGAACATCGGGAGATACAACAAGTATTTTATATGCTATCCTGCAACAGATGGCATGGATTTTTTAAGGGAAAAAATCCAGATGGCATTGATATTCTTCCTGACTCTACCATGGCTGGTCTCACTGCTATTTCAAATCCATTATCCTCCACTCACCGAAGCTCTTCTCTCCGGCATTGCTATAGTTGCTGCAGCATTCATAATTTCGTGGGCAGCTGAAACAGCGGAGATGGATGTCCCACGTTCCTTTAGTCTTGCTCTTGTTGCGTTGCTGGCTGTACTCCCAGAATACGCTGTTGATGCCTATTTCGCATGGATGGCAGGTCAGGTTGGTGGGGAGTACATCCACTATGCAACGGCAAACATGACTGGAGCCAACAGACTGCTGATAGGTATTGGATGGAGTATGGTAATTCTCTATGCTCTGCTGAAATTTAAAGCAAAGGAAGTTAGACTTGATGAGGGACTGAGACTCGAAACTTTTTTCCTTTTTGTAGCTACAATTTATGCGTTTATCCTCCCTGTGAAAGGTAGCATTTCTGTTTTTGATACGGTCGTTTTTGTTTCAATGTATCTTGCATACATTTACCTCGCAACCCGATCGCACTGTGAAGAGTTTGAGGCAGTTGGAGTTACCCGGTATCTCTGCACATTCCCCAGAACTCGCAGGAGAATTACAGTAGTATTGCTTTTCCTGTTTTCCGGTTTTGTAATATTTGTGAGTGTTGAGGCATTTTCTGAGGGGTTACTCGGAACTGCCAGGATGTTTTCACTTGACGAATTTCTGATGGTNCAGTGGATAGCNCCTCTTGCAAGTGAGGCTCCGGAGTTGATAGTTGCAGTGATTCTGGTTGAGAGAATGAGAACTTCAGCGAGTATGAATGCTCTTATCTCATCGAAGGTGAACCAGTGGACACTTCTCATTGGTACCATAGCAATTGTTTTCAGCATTTCATCGGGTTCAATTTCAGCACTTCCACTTGATCAGCGTCAGAGTGAGGAAGTATTTCTGACTGCTGCACAGTCTTTGTTTGCGGCAGCTCTCATTCTTGATTTGAGATTTACGTGGAAAGAAGCGTTTGCCCTCCTCTTTCTCTTNGCATTCCAGCTTGCTTTCCCGTCGGTAGAGATAAGGTGGTTCGTCAGTTTCGTTTATTTAGCAGCATCGGTTCCAATACTCATCAAAAACATGGATCACTTAAAGGAGTGCTTCCTTTTTGTGAGGAGGNTTGGGTTTGGTGGACGGATGTGACTGGTGGAGAGTGGAAGGGGAAGCGGATGCAGAGCTGGATGTGATGCGGAAAGCTAATCTGCCAAACATCAGGTCCTTTACACCTCCATTGAGCCATCTTCTCTCCAAACCCTCTGTTACGACNAGGAAAGCAGGAACGATTATAAGAGAGGAGATGAGACTAAAAGCAATTGCCACACACGCCAGAAATCCGAAATCAGAGAGTACAGGGAATATGGAAAGCATCAGAGCACCAAATCCACCTGCCGTTGTTAAGCCCGAAGTTACTATTGCCTTCCCTGTTCGCTCAACAGTGCGTATGATGGCGTCCTGGGGGGCAAATCTTCCCCTCTCCTCCATGTATCTCTCCATTATGTGTATGGAGTAATCGATACCCAGACCCAACACCATTGAGTTGAGGGTAATTGAAACCGTTGTCTGCTTTATTCCTGCCAGAAACATTACAGTGTTCATCGCTCCGAGAACTGTTGAAATGCTGAGAAGTGGAACAAGCCCTCTTCTCAGAGATCGGTAAACTGCGAAAAGAAACAGAATTATCAGAACGTAAGCTGCTGAAGTCATTTTTGCAAGACTGGTGTATATGACTTCACCGAGATGTGCCATCAGTGCGGGGTAACCCGTGATAAAGTAATCCTCGTGAAAGCCGAAATACTGAAAATCCTCTTTAAGGTTTTTCAGTAGCTCTTCAGCTTCATCCTGACTTTCTGCGGTTGTGTAAAAATGAATTGNAAGTTTGTTTCCAGAAAGGTATCTTTTCAGTCTTTCTTCAGGTATTTTATCGAGTATAGTTGCGAGTTCGTTATCNTTCTCTGGTAATTTTCCAGTTATTCCCTTTAAAACTGCTGAAAGTGAGTCGTAGGTGTATACGGGCTCCTCTCTGGCCACTACATACTCAGCAAGCTCATCAGTCTTTCTTAGATTATATGCATTGAATTCGTCAAAGGAAATGACTGCTGTGAATACACTCTGCTTACCCATTGTTCTCTCGAGCTCCTTGTACCTTACCAGTGAGGGCAGATCTGGGGGG